>Ga0123353_10011700_pt1 | contig 12383 bp, 9 predicted proteins | sample TergutLab28metaG_3_FD_92763 | JGI IMG/M metagenome (GOLD analysis project Ga0123353, IMG submission 92763) | Labiotermes labralis P3 segment gut microbial communities from Petit-Saut dam, French Guiana - Lab288 P3 | ecosystem: Host-associated > Arthropoda: Insects > Digestive system > Gut ... | reverse complement strand
CTTAATGTTGACGATGTCGGCACGAACTTTTTCCAATGTCGCCGCCGCACCCTCCAAATAATTTTCTGCTCCGTATTTTTTCATAATTTCAATATCCCCGGGCGTTGAAGGTTTTCATCGCAGCTTCGTAGGCTTCTTTGCCACCGTCGCGGTTGATACTCATGAACGTGATAGGTGGCTCGGACGTCTCGCCGCCGAGTTCCATCACGCGTGCCCAAAGCATCCAGCCGAGCACGATCGCACTGAATCCTGAGAAGGGTACGAGCAGGTGGTCGTAGCCCGCAATGGACATGGCGCAATCGCCATAAGGCGTGTGCAAATCGAGCACAACATCAGCGCATTCGAAAAGACGTTTGCCCGAGGGATGGATGCTCGTAACATCGCGGGTGTAGGTCATCGAGGTAAAAGCTATTACCTTGGCTCCCAGGGCACGGGCGGAGAGGGCGAGTTCGACAGGCATGGAATTTTTTCCCGAAACGGAACCCAACACGAGTACGTCGCCCGCGCGCATGTTGCCTGTCTCGACGGCAAGTTTGGTAGCAGCGAGGGAACGGGCTTCATTTTTCCCGCTCACACGGCTGGCGAAGGCTTCGCTCATAGATTGATCTAGCGTAAGGTTCCACGCAAAATGCCGTAGTGCGGCCAATCCACCCGCACGGCTGAGAAAGTCCTTTTGCAATGAGTGACCGATTTCAGCGAGCCAGATAGCACCACCGCCTTGCAGCGCTTTCCAGACGAGTTGTGCGGCTTGCTCGACGGCTGGGGTCTCGCTTTGCGCGAGGGTGTCGAGTTGTTCATGGTATTTGCTAATGAGTGTTTCCGTGATCACAATATCTATTATAGCACTTTCAAGCAACATTGAGATACTCCCTCGGTAGCAAGCAAATCCACGAACGGTGCAAGACACTTCACTACCTAAATAACCATCTCTCGAAAAACATGGGCTTTGCCAGTGATCTGAAGTTTCAACTCACTGCACTTGGAACGTCGCGACATCGTAGACGGTTTTGTCGAGGATATCTCGGACGGTTTCATCGAGAGCTACGGTGTAGGTCTCGCCTTTTTTCAAAGCTCCGTTTGCGAAGTTCATTGTGAAATGGTCGAAGTTGAGCGGGGCGACAGTGAGGGTTTCGATGGCCACTACCGTGCCTTTGGAGTCAGTTACTTTCACGCGCTCGGCATTGAGTGTGTTAATATTGACGTGGTGGCTGAAGTTCATGCGGATGGGTTCGGTGCTGGCGTAAGTCGCTTTTGCAGGGCTCATGATGAGGCTGCCAGGGCGGTAGATTTTTACATCGGCAAGGTAAGTGGTGTATTTGGCAGTGTCGGCGGGGTCCTTGGCACCTCCGCCGAAGGCGAGGACAACCGCGATATCGGCACCGTCGGCACCGCTCTGAAAAGAGCCACCGTGGCGAGCGTTCCTAGCGGGGTGGGCCATGAATTCGTTATCGGTGCCGAGGAAGCGTTCGTTGCCGACAAAGATCCCTTCGTAGAGGCGGGAGGAGTCGTCGGAATCACGACGGGAAGGGTCGAAGACGTGTGCGACACTCATCCATTTCTGGCTCGTACCGTCCCAGCCAGGTCTTTGACCGAGTCCAGGGATGTGCGTACCCCAGGCTCCGTTGTTAGCGAGATTCCAAATAGGGTGGGTGCGGTCGGGAGTCCAGTGGCCGCCGAGGAGGTAGTAGGCAGCAGGGGAGCCGTGAGGAGCAGGGTTGTCGATGCGAACTTTGAAGGCGACAACGAGGGGCTCGATGGTGTTGTTGGTGAGGGTTTTTTGGAGGCCAGCGATGGGCTTTTCCGCGTCGGTGGCGGTCCAGGCGGCGATTTTACGTCCGTCGAGTTCGACGACACGTAGGCCAGTTTCTCCGATATTCGTCTTGGCAGGGTTGATATTGGTGGCAGTGGCACTGAATTTGTTGTCGGCGGGGTTGTCGCTGGTAGGAACGGGTTTGCCGACTTCGTGGCGCGAGAAGTTTTCGTCGAGGATGGTAACGGTGGGCTTGGGCGGGCCTTTGGTAAAGGTGAGGGCGATTTTGTTGGATTCGACTTTGCCAGCTCGGGCTTGGATTTCATGGGGGCCGTATCGGGTGGGAAGGTATTCGAGTTTGATGCCTTTGGCTCCTTCGATCTGCACTCCGTTGTCGTACCATTCGATAGTGTCGGGGTCGTAGTGGCGGACGAGGACGTTGCCGCTCTCATCGAGGATTTCCCTTTCGGCCTTCACAGTGAAGGCGATGGGGTTGGAGGTGCTCACTTGCTTGAGATTGGGTTCGGCGCCTCGGCAGTCGGTGGCGGTAAGCACGAGGCTTTCAACGGGGGCGAATGGCTCGACGGCGAAGTGGACGATGTAGGTGCAGAGGGTCTCGTCTTCGGCTCGGACGGTGACGGTAGCAGTCTGCGGTTCGGTGAAGGTGGGGCGCACGGTGCCTACGTGAGGGTCGCGCTTGAATGTAGCGGCGGGGTCGGCGGCGGTGGCGTAGATGGTGGCGCGAGGGGTGCCGGGTGGGAGGATGACTTTGTATTCGAGTGCGTCGGGGTTGAAGTTGGGGACTGAGAGGCGCGGGGGCATGTAGTTGGTGACGCTAACGGGTTCGGCGAGAGGGAGGTCGATGCAGTATTCAAGCGCGGAGAGCTTGGCGCTGTTGGAAAATTTCTTTTCGGCGCCTTGTTTGGTTAATACGGTTTCGCCACGGCCTGGGACAGCTTGGACGAGGGCGTAGACGTTACCTTCGTATTTGAGGAGCTTACTTTCGACGGACTTGCCAGCTTGAGAGGCGGTGAGTTTGTTCCACGAGGGGTCGAGGCGGACTTTGACACTGAGAGGGTAGTCGTAGATGCGCGTGTCCATTTTGCTGGTGAGGTCGAAGGCGATTTCGACAGGGGTCTTTTTGGTGACGTTGAGCGTGGCGGTGTCGCGCTGTTGGCCGTATTGGGCGGCGTCTGTGAAGGTGGCGATCCAGTAGTCGGGCGCGCTTTGGCGGAGGTATTGGTAGAATTTCTCGCTGGAGCGGCGGGCGTCGGGGGAGTTGGCTCCGTGGTAGATGAGAGTGTTCCAAGCGCGGAAGGAGCCTGAGTCGGGGTTGATGGTGTCGGGGGGATAGCCGTGGGCACGGCGTCCGTCGGGGGAGTATTCTTCGAGGTTGCCGTTGCCTTGGAGGATGCTGTTATATTCGGTGTTCCGTACGGAGTTGAAGCCACCGCCAACACCACGGGCGGCGATGAAGTGCTTTTGTGCCGTCGCGGAGTCATTGGGAAGGCCGCTGCCAGGGTAGGCCATGGTGAGAACTCTCGTTCCTATGATGTTTTCCTGAATGTGGGCGATGGCTCCTGCGTAGTCGTCCTCGGGAGAGAGCTTCGCGTTGGGGCAGCGGTGGGTGACGGTGTGGGACTGAAGGTCGTGGCCGACCTCGAAGTTTTTGCGCCACTCGTCCCATGTGCCGTTGAAGCTGGGTTTGTCGGAGATGCCTCCAGTAACCATGAACCACGTGACCTTGAATCCGTACTTCTCGCCCATCTCGCGCCACCATGGATGGTCGGAGGCCCAGTTGTCGTCGATAGTGAGGGAAACGGTGGCGAGCGCATCGTCCTTCCAGATGCAGACGGCAGCTTCGCCGTACGCGGCGGGCCAGGCGCGGTCGGTAATTTCGGTGCGGACTTCGCCCTTGTTATAGGGAAGGTTGAAAAGACCTTCGGCATAGGCTGCCGAGGAGAAGAGCACTAGGATGGCGAGGATAATGAGGAGTGCGATGGTGCGTTTCATATAGCAAGTATACTATCGCATGAGATCACCGTTCTCGCAAGTGGAAACGGCAGATCCCTGATGACTCAGGTCGCTCGCCTGAACGGCTCGCTTGTATGTGATGAAACAACGTCTGCTTACATGCAAGACGCGTGTCAGAATATTGAAAAAGTGATTATTTAATTGAAGTCGTTAGGTGAAGTAGTATCTACGCAACACGTTAGAGGAAAACTATCATAGGTTTGAAGACGTTTTTTGGAGGGCAAACGTATTTGCATCGCTTTTTTTGGGTCGCTACATAGCTCTTGCAACCTTGCTGCAGAGGTGTTGATTCGAGTGAATTTGGAAAAATCGACGATGGAAACAGATGAAGCGTAGCAAGCGTTGAAGTCGTTGAAAAATCGCGGAGTTTGCCGAGGTAATCGTCTTCCGTGTCCGCTCACGTTCATGTCCATTATCTCTTCGCATGATACTTCCGATGAGGATGCCGTTGGTCTATACGAAATAGACTTCGCACCGTCGCGGTCATGTCGTCGCGGATGGCTTCATCCCATCGTCCTAATACTCGTTTGACGCCATTCACCCCAAAAAGCCAAAGCGGCCAATGTATCCCCTTTAGTGGGAACACGCCCTTAAAAAAGTGCGGCCGATAAGAACAATCACAAGAATTCTATCGTCCGCATGGGATTGTACGAATAGAGCAACAATGACAAATCCCCGTCCGTGCAAAAGGGTATGTTATGCGTTCTTTCTGCGGCGGAATATCATGACGAAAGCCGCACCCGCTCCGAGCAGGAGCCATGTGGAGGGTTCGGGGATGGGGGCCACGAGGTGCGGTGTAGAACCCCAGTTGGTCAGACCCGCGGCTTCTGTGGGCGGGACTTCGTTAACTCCGCCACCCATGCCGTGGGTAATCTTGCCATTCATGAAGATGCCTATCTCGTTACTATTAGCGTTGGAGTCCCAGAGGTCTTGGCTAGCTTGCCAGAGGCCTTGGATATCCTGCGCGCTTTGATCGCCCCATGCATTGACGGTGAGCCCGCCCACGAATGAGTTCCATTGTGCGATACTCCATCCCTCATCCACTCCGATGTCGTAGCGGAAGATGGTCATGGCGATGAAGCTTTCGTTGTTGGTGGGCGCGATTATTATTCCCTCGCTCTGGAAGTAGAGGAGACCAGGTAGTTTATCCTGGGGTAAGAAGTCGTCGCCGAGGCAGTCCGCCATGGTGCTGATGCCTAGCACGCTGTAGTTGGCTAGGTCGGTGCCGCCTGTCTCGCTCCACCAGTAGGCTGCCAAGTAGCCGGCACCATCGCCGGTGCCCGAGGTGGTGATTTTCGTTTGGCCGTCTTCGAGAGTGATAGCAGGCCCGAAGTTCCACAGGGTAAAGAATACCATGTCTGTTGCCTGCGCACTCGTGAATGCGGCGGCCGTTATTGCTATTATGCTTAGGATTTTTTTCATTTTAGTCATGAGTTATTAGTTTGGTATTCCCCCCGAGCCTTACGACTCGGGGGGGCAGTTGATTATTAATACTTGAGGATTGAGAGTTCGAATCGATCGTCGGGGATGACGAGTTCTTGCGTCCAACTCTGAGCCGTTGTGACCCTCAACACGAATCCTTCACCGACTTTTATGTTGGCTGCGGGGCTCCACAAGGTTCCAGTGAACGTTCTGTTGGAGAGGTTTCCGTTGATCATCTGGCCGCACCTGTCGCCGCTAGCAACCGTCGTAACTCCAAGGTACTGCGGGTTACCCAGTAGCGGGAGGGTCGAGCAGGTAAAGGACTCCTCCCGATCTCCAAACGCACTTTTCGTCTTCGGGTCGTTAGGCTCAAGCGTGCCGCTGATCACCAAGGGCATGCTATCCACACCAGTCGGTAGAATCACCTGCACTTCCTTGCCGCGAGGTATGTCCACTGTGGTGGTGCCGCTCCACATGGTCGGTCCCGTCTTGGTGGCCGTGCGGCTGATACCACCGTCGATAATCAGGACGCGGGAGCCTGAAGGCAGAGCGTTGAAGAGCGGGTTGACGCGCTGGATCTTCTGCTCTAGCTGGTTGGCAACGTATTCAGGGGCTGGACCCGCAGGTAGCTGCACCGTGTAGAATCCACCCACGTTGAACGAGAAGGCTTCCTCGCTGGAGGAGACTCCGTCGGCAAACTCCGTAGTACTAGTAAGCACTCGGTAGAATTGCTGGTCGCCGTTCTTCGGGAAAATCGCGGTGAAGGAACCGTCGGATTCGAGGATTCCGTCGTAGTCTGTTCCGTAGGGTACAAATACCCAGGCGGAATCGAGCAGGTTCGTCGCTGCGAAAATGGCGTAGTGGCCGCCTTTGTTCTCGCTCGAACCTTTGAGGGTCACGTTGTTACTCGAAACCGTCACCGAGTCGATCATTGCTCGTTCGATGGGATCGGTGGGATCGACAGGGTCGTCGAAGGCGTCCTGCGTGACCTCAACCGTGCGGGTGAGTTCGCCGTTCGTGACGGTGATGGTGCCGCTGCGCGCCGCACCGGTGTTGGCCGCGGCGGTGATGGCGAGCGCGCCGTTGCCGCTACCACTCGCGGGCGAAGGTGAGCCACGTGTCGTCGCTGCTGCTCACGGTCCAGTTGACATTTGAGGTGACCGCGACGCTCGTTTCCTCCCCCGAGACCGCTGCTTCCCATGCGGCCGTGCCGAGGGTGAGCCACCAGAGCGGGTTGATGCTCACAACGCGGTCTGCCGTCCAGGGAACCATCCAGACGTTCCTGCCGTCGAACGCACCGCCCATGAAGTCGGCGGAGCCTTTCGAAAAGCCCGGCATCTCGGCCCACTGGTTGTATGCCGCCATGCTGCCGTCGAGCGTGTCGACGCGCACGATGTGGCTGGCGGCGTAGGGTGCCATCCAAATGTAGCGTCCATCGAACGCGCCGCCCATAAATGCATTGGTTGCTTTCGTAAACCCGACGGGCCAGTCGGCGTATCTCGTCATGGCACCGGTGGAGGTGTCGATCTTGACCACGCTGTCCGCATTGCGCGGAATCATCCAGACGTGGCCTCTGCCGTCGTAGACGCCGCCATGGAACGAGGCGTTACTCCCCCTGACAAGCCCTGCGGGCCAGCCATTAAAGGCCGTCATGGCACCAGTGGAGGTATCGACCCTGCACACCGCGTTCGCAGCGGAGGGAATCATCCATATGTACCCGTTGCCGTCGTAGACGCCGCCATTGTATGAAGCGGACCCCCCTCCGGAGGGCGCGCCGGTGTACCCCGTCATGGTTCCGTTGGCGGTATTGACCCTCACCACCCTGCTCCCCAAGCCCGGAACCAGCCAGATGCTGCCGTTGCCGTCGTAGACGGCGCCGGTAAATGTGACCGTGGCGTTTTTTGTGACTCCAGCGGCGGACCAGCCGGCGAAGCCCGACATGGCTCCCGTGGCGGTGTTGATTCGCACCACCCTGTCCGCACTGCTAGGAGCCAGCCAGATGAAGCCGTTGCCATCGAGGGCACCGGCGGTAAATTTATTCGCTTGAGTCGCTGTGATCCCCGAGGGCCAGGCATTGGTGAGCCGCGTCATGACCCCCGTGGCGGTGTTTATCCTCACCACCCTGTCCGCGCCGGCCGGAACCATCCAGACATCCCCGTTGCCGTCGTAGATGCCGGCGGCGAATGCACTGTTTCCTTTTGTGAAGCCGCTCGGCCACTGGGTCGGGTCGCCCGCCGTGCCGTAGCCGGTGAGCTTGACCTGGTCGGAAAGGTAATTGGGCGGCACGGGTGCGCCGTGGCCGATGCCGTCGCCGTTGTAGATGTGTGTGCCCGAGTAAGCCGTGGCAGTCAAGGCCAATGGCAAGGCCATCAGCATCGCAGCGAGGCGACGAGTCGCGTAATGTACTTTTTTCATATCTTTTTGTTCAGTTTTGCTCATAGTTTTATATAGTGGAATTGTTGGTTGATTATCTTTACTTTTTTAGCAATATACTATGGAAGTCTTTCTTACGCCATGGAATTATGAGACTCATTAGCAAATATTCTAAATGATAATATTATCATTTAGAATAATACCTGTGCGAAGAAGTACGAAGCAGAAATCGTATCAATGTTAACCTGAATGACGATATCGTTATACTAGAAGCAAGTCGCTCATCACCCTAGAGCAACGAGATGGCATACACTATCCGCCTTGCCATCTCGTGGACTACACTCCCAATAATCCTTTCAAGAGGATTTTGTTGACTCTTTCGAAAATCTCCGGCATGTTTGTCACTCCATACTTCTTTGCGATGCCTACTACGAAGATGGGGTCCGAGGCCACCCTGCATATCTCGATGAACACTTCAAGCGAGATTTCGTCTAAAAGCGCTTTCTTTCGGCGTCCATTGGAAAGAAGACTTTCGAAGTGTTTGGCGTATAGTTCCAACAGCTTCGTCCGCAACCATTCCTTAAATGCAGGATTGGCTTCCAAGAGGTCGTTGTAATATGCCAATGTAAACTCCGCCGTGTGCTTGCTCATTACGCCAAGTAGCGCGCTGATTCGCTCCACAGGGTCGCTCAGACCTTCTTCCGCAGCCGTCATATCGCGATCTATGTCGGCTATCTTCGACTCGATCGCCGCTTCGACCAAAAGCGGCTTGGTGCGGTAGTAGGAGTAAATTTTCTTAACGTTCGTGGCGAGCTGACGGGCGAGATCCTCTATCCTTAGCGAATTGAACCCGTAGGTGAAGACATGCTTGCGGGCGGCTGCGAGGATTTTTGCTGCCTCGGCTGCGTCTAGCTCCTTATTTTTCTTTTTAGGTATCATTTATTTATACGCTTACGTAGCGGCCGAAAACAAGAATCACAGAACATTGGAAAAAATACAACAGGAAATGTAACGGGGGCTGGAAGCCCTCGTCACGAGAGCGACAGCGTCGAGCAATGGCGGTGTGGTCTCTCCGAATCGAAACGTGAAATGAACGCGCCGCTTTTGCCCGTTCGCTCGGCGGAGGCTGGAAGCCTCCGTTACTTTTTTCATTTGCGAAACTGTCGAGACAACCTTGTGTGAACCCAGCGAAAATCCCCCTCAAACCTCTTATGTAGGTTCCGAAGTTCATTCCTAGTTTTTCTCTCTTAACTCTTAACTTTTTCAATCGTCGCCGTAGTCGAATGCCCCTCGACCATATCGGCCAGCACGACGCGCCCACCGCGAGCTTCCACGATATCGCGCCCACTCACATAGTGCGCCCAGTCTTTGCCCTTGACGAGTACATCGGGGTCGATAGCGGCAATGAGGTCACGCGGTTCATCCTCGTCAAAAACCACCACAGCGTCCACCGCTCGCAAGCCGCACAACACGTAAGCACGATCGCTTTCATTATTAACTGGGCGTGTCGGTCCCTTGAGCCGACGCACCGAAGTATCGCTATTGAGACCGACGATGAGCACATCGCCTTGCGCTCGCGCAAACTCAAGATAAGTCACATGCCCACGGTGCAAAATGTCAAAGCATCCATTGGTGAAAACCACCTTTCTACCCGTATCTTGGATTTGTCGACAGAATTGTCGCGCCTGCTCACGACTAAGAAGCTGAGGTCTCATGGTAAGAGCATAGCATATTTTTGAAATGGAAAATGGGAAATGATTTTTCACACCTAAAGGCATGGATTGATGCGATAAATTCGAAATTCACTCGAATCCATCGCCAATGAAGCTCAAAATGGCACTGGAACCAATTTTCCATTTTCAATTTTCTATTTTCAATTTAAAATCAGGGCTGTGAAACGCGCCACCATCGCCAAGCAAAAACAAACACTGCCGAAAGACCGCAGAGAAAGCGAATTCCTCGAACATCTGCTTGTGGAAAACGCCTCGCAACACACGCTTCGCGCCTACGAACGGGCATTGCAAAGCTTTCGGACGTTCCAACCCGACAAGACCTGGCGAACTGCAACAGCCGACGACTTTCGAGATTTTCTTTTCGATCTCACTAAAGCTGGTAAGGCTCGTACGAGCATACGGGCAACATTTGCCGCATTGCGCAGTTTTTACGATTTCCTCGTGCTACACGGACACGTCGAGACCAATTGTGTGAAGACGCTGCAATTGCCCAAACTCGAAAAATCCCTCCCCTCGTTCCTGACCATCGCGCAAGTCGAAACCCTGCTCGGGCAACCTGCGAAAGTTCCTATCGAAAAAGCCCCCGAATGGATTCGCCTGCGCGACACCGCCATTTTCGAACTATTCTACTCAACGGGCATGCGCATCGCAGAGCTCGTCAACCTCGACGTGAAAGACGTGGACACGATCGATGAGAGCGCACGCGTCTTCGGCAAAGGCGGCAAGGAACGCATCGTGCCCGTCGGCCGACCTGCTCTGGAAGCAATTTCGCACTACCGCTCGGCGGCAAAAGTCTTCACTGGTCCGCTCTTCATCAACAAGTCACGCGAACGCATCGGCACACGCTCCGTCTGGCTGGCGATGAAAAAGTATCTCGTCTCGGCGGGTCTGCCCGTTAACCTCTCCCCACACAAACTTCGCCACACATTCGCCACACACATCCTCGACGCTGGCGCCGACCTACGTAGCGTCCAATCGCTGCTCGGCCATGCAAGCCTTTCGACTACGCAAATGTACACCCACGTGACCACCGAACGCCTTAAACGCGCCTACCGCTCAGCCCACCCGCGAGCATAAAAGATAACGAAAACTTTGCCGTTCTGAGTCGACATCGCTTATCTGCTCACTTTGGAATCGACTATGTCTTTGTTTTTTGCAAGCACTGCGAGCACTTCGTTTGCAATTCGCAGGCTGATTCCCGGCGTCTCGGCGAGAACTTCTGCGGTTTGGTGGCGAAGGCGGGCAACGGAGCCGAATTTTTTCAGGAGGGCGCTTTTGCGTGTCGCCGAGAGACCAGGGATGTCGTCCAGTATGCTTTCCTTCATACGGCGTTTGAGAAGCAGGGAGTGGTAGCTGTTGGCAAAGCGGTGGGCTTCGTCACGGATGCGCTGAAGGAGTTGCAATGCACCGTCGCGATGATCGAGGCGCAAGGGATGCTCATAATCGGGAGTGTAAATTTCTTCGAATTGTTCCGCAAGTCCGATAATGGGAATCTCACTCAAGCCGAGACGCTGCAACTCAGCACAAGCAGCGTTGAGCTGACCACGACCGCCGTCCACGATCACGAGATCGGGAAAGAGGATTTTCTTCTCGCTAGCAAGGCGACGAATGGCTTCCAGGGCGGATTCCTGCGTAACATCGGAATCTTCGCCAAGCAATTCGGAAGTCTCGCGTGCGAGACGAGCATATCGGCGACGTACGACTTCCGCCATGCTGGCAAAGTCGTTCTGCGTTTCGACTCCTACGATGCGATAGCGGCGGTAGTTTTCACGATCGGGAACTCCGTTTCTGAACCGCACCATGCTAGCGACGATGTGCGTGTTGCTGATGTTGGCCACGTCGAAACATTCCATCACCGCAGGCGGTGCGGGCAAATTGAGTGCTTCAGCAAGATCGGCAAGGTCGGCAGCAGGATCGATAGGCGATGGAAGCGATTTGTGCTTGAAGCGAGTCATAGGCTTCGTCGTCGTTCGTAGGTCTTTAAGGAGGTTGCGCAGTGTAGTGGCCTTCTCGAAATCGAGTTTCTCAGCGGCGGCATGCATAGCCGCTTCGACACGTTCCACGACATGACGCGACTCCCCTTCTAAAAAGCGACACGCATTCTCAACACGAACGAGATAGTCTTCACGAGAAATTTTTCCGACACACGGTGCGGTGCAATTTTTAATAACGTGGTCTAGGCAATGGCGAAAATCTTTTTCGTCAGGCTGCGTTGCTCGACATGTCCGAACTCCGAACATTTTGTGCATGGCCTCGAGCGAGGTACGCAGCGCTCGCGAATCCGCAAACGGCCCGAAATACCGAGCCCCATCGTCGCGTCGTAAGCGAGTGGGGTGAAAGCGTGGCCATGGCTCATTCAAATCCACGCGTACGAGAAGGAAACGTTTATCATCACGGAAGCTGACGTTGTATTTCGGGCGAAAATCCTTAATGAGCTTGCCCTCGTAAAGCACCGCCTCGGCTTCGCTTTTGACGATATGGATGTCAAAATTCCACGTACTGTCGATGAGAGCGCGGGTCTTGATGTCGGCTGCCGTGCGACGCGACGGTGTGAAATAGGACGAGAGTCGCTTACGCAGATCACGCGCCTTGCCCACATAAATAATGCGATTGAGACGGTCACGCATTACATACACGCCCGGCTTATGCGGCACATCACGCAATTGTGCATGTAAGTCTGGTCGTTCATCGCTCATTAGCTATAATATTGTAAAGCATTTCCGAAACTGTGACCAGTGCCTTACTTTGAACTCATCGGGGCAGATACATCTTCAAAAAAGACGGGCGGTAGGCCAACCACAAAAACCTACCACCCGTGTGCAAATGGTTACCCATTCGCAATTTGCGAATGTTCAAACGGAGCATTACCCCAAAAAACGAACTCTTCGCAAAATTCTAAATTTTATTCTTTCTTTTCTGCCTTTGCCTTTTTTACGATTTTTTCAGGCTTGGATGAAAGAGTGACGCTACCGCCGAGTTTCTCGATTTTTTCTTTGGCGGAGGCGCTGATTGCGTCGGTTTCGATGTGGAAAGCCTTGGTAAGCTCGCCACGTCCAAGGACTTTGATACCG
>Ga0123353_10011698_pt1 | contig 12384 bp, 5 predicted proteins | sample TergutLab28metaG_3_FD_92763 | JGI IMG/M metagenome (GOLD analysis project Ga0123353, IMG submission 92763) | Labiotermes labralis P3 segment gut microbial communities from Petit-Saut dam, French Guiana - Lab288 P3 | ecosystem: Host-associated > Arthropoda: Insects > Digestive system > Gut ... | reverse complement strand
CATGTGCTCTCATCTTAATGTGTATTGCATGTGCTCTCATCTTAATGTGTATTGCATGTGCTCTCATCTTAATGTGTATTGCATGTGCTCTCATCTTAATGTGTATTGCATGTGCTCTCATCTCATGATCCTTGATTTTATAATCCTAATACTAGTTAATAATACACACACACACACACAGAGGTTCATCACTGTGTATTCCACATTCCAATCCTTAAATTAAAAGTTTCCTGAACCATAATTTTGTTTTAATAGTCATTTATAAAAAAAAATGTAAGTACACAAATGCCTAAATTTACGACCTTTCACCACTTCTACTTGTTTCGACACGTCTGTGCCATCCTCATTTCTTACACCAAATTTAAATAAGCAGTGAAACACCATACCTGTACGTAGATTTGCAACTTGGTCATTACCTTGGTCTTAGAAAAGAATGTTAAACAAAATGTACGAAATAAAAAACTTCAAACTATAATTTGTATAATGAACCAACAAATGCAAATGTGCATTTGTTGGTTCATTATACAAATAATATAGATGCACGGTACAAATGTTAAAATAATTCAAACTATAATTTTATCTGTCTGTAACATAAGGAACAATACAGATTAAGGATATTGGACAGTAGGATGTTGAACAGAAGATTTGGGCCGAAATGGGAGAAGGGAAGAGGGGACTGGAAAAAATTGCATAATGAGTGTTTTAATTATTATTACTCCTCACCAAATATTACTAAAGAAGAAGAAACAAAAATACAATAACTGAGACGTGTGGTTGGCAAGGAGGAAGAGGAAAGATGAAAACAGAATTTTAGTAGAGAAACCTGAGGGAAAGAAGCCACTTGGAAGACGTAGGCATAGATGTGAGAGTAAATCGGATGTGAGGGCATGTACTGGATTTATCTGCTTCAGAAGAGGGACGGACAGTTGTTGGGCTGTTGTAAACACGGTAATGAACCCTTTTGTCAATAAAATGTGGGGAATTTCTTGATCAACTGAGGAGCTCTTAGATTCTCAAGAAGGTCTCTCCTCTTTGGAGTTAGATAGTTAGTTCTTTAGTTATCTGGTTGTTTGGTTAGTTAGTTCGTTCGTTGGTCGGTTGGTTAGTTGTTTATTTAGTTAGTTGGTTGGTTGGTTGGTTGGTTGGTTGGTTAGTTAGTTATTTTGTTTGTTTATTTGTTTGTTAATTAGTTGGTTGGTTGGTTAGCTGGATGGTTTATGATTGGTTGGTTAGTTAGTTAGTTAGTTAGTTAGTTAGTTAGTTAGTTAGTTCGTTGGTTTGTTTGTTTGTTTGTTTGTTTGTTTGTTTGTTGTTTGTTTGTTTGTTTGTTTGTTGGGTGGGTGGGTGGGTGGTTAGTTTGCTCTTAGACATAAATTTCATCCTCAGCATCCCGTTCTCAAACACCTCAATACAGTTATTCCAGATCGGTTGCAAAAATTAAAATGAATTGAATTTCTGGCACAGCTGCTTACTACCCCTTACACGGCCTTCCGTAGTTCCCCGACACGGAGACCTGCTGTTCCTGTTAATTGATTTGCAGACTGAAGAGGCGCTCTCCACATCCACTGGAGTCACTAGACGCCTGCCACTTCACTCCCTGTGATGTACCTCTCGGGCTTCCAGTCTATGACGCTCTTCTTGTCAGATACGAAGACGCCTTTCCATTTCGTCACCTGTTGTAATAAAATTCCATTCTTACAGTATAAATTTAATTAAATATCACCACAGACACCTTAGCTCAGTTGGTTAAAGTTTTCTTAAACACGGCCGTAAATTAATTTACCGCCTGCCGTTCTGAAAATTTCGGTTAATCCTGAGAGATAATTTGCGGATTTCAGTACGTTAAAGGGAGATTATTCTACCGCATAACACAAAGAACTGGTTTTTGTAATTGCGAGAAACTTTGTCTTTTTATATTTAAAAAATAATTGTTTAAACATTCTTACGATTAACATCTGGTTTCTAAGGGTTCAATTGAACAAATACACGCTGGACAACATAGGTTGAATTTCCAGCACGGACGGTATTTTAACATTGTTGATGAATCCAAATTTTTTAAGGCTTGTCAGTCTCGTTTTCCAGTGAAAGTTGGGAGGGTATTTTACGTGAGATCAGATCAGCTGGAGCGTGAAAGGGGGTCGCTGAGTAGGCGTGCCGAAGTACAAGAGTACGGACAAATTTACGTCTTCAGTCTCTGTGTGATGTTGGCACGTGGTGCTTAAGCATGAGGCAAATAATAGGCAGTGTTTATTTGAAGGTTATGATTAGGCCTACTCAGTCAATCGAAACATACCTCCGGGTTATTCAAATCTGAAGGTTCATTATTCCGTTCGTAATGGCTCACTAAATCTCACTTATATACTCTATGCTAGATTACGTAAATGCATTCCTTAACTTTATATCTGATTTCTTGAATTTTAATTTTAAACACATCATTCCATTGGTAAATATGACAAACGTGTCCTCTGATAGTCAGTTTGATGTCCAAAACTCTGAACGCTTGTGTCGAATCTTCCATGCATCTTCCGTGATAGCTTCAAAATATTCACGGGGTCACTTTTTTTCTTAGAAATACAAAACAGCTACATTTCCTTCAAAATAGTCCCCTTGTACAACTATACTCTTTCGCACGCGACTGTAAATGTGTTGAAATCATTCCTGGAAGCCATTTTATGAAAGAATCTTCAGCTCATCCGTCGTATTCTTAATGACGTCAGTAGCATCACAAAAGCCCCGTCCCTTCAATGCTGATTTCAGTGGAGGGAAAAAATAAGAATTAGCTGGAGCTAGATCAGTAAGGAGGACACTCCAGTGCTGTCACACTATCCTTGCTAATAAATCCTTGACCGAAACCGACCACTGCGCTGGAGCATTGTTGTGAAGAAGTAACCAACTCTTGCTTTTCCATTTTTCTGTGTTTTTCCTTTTGACCTCATCCAATAGACGACGATAAATGTCAATGTATATTTCTTTACTCAAAGTGGCAATTCACTTAAATTATATCAGCGAATTCCGTGAGAACGTTGAAGCTAATACATAAGAGGTTTGTTCAAAAAGTATCCGGACTGACCACAGTACATGAAGTAGACAAGGCTTACGGGGTTTTAACCCTAATTGTTTTCAACATAGTTCCCTTCCGCAGCTACACACTTCGCCCAACGTTTCTGCCACTGTTGGAAACATTTTGCGAACTCCTCATTCGGGATGTCTAATAGTGTCTTCGTCGAATTTCGTTTGATGTCCTCCGTTGCCTCAAGTCGGTGTCCTTTCAGAACTTTCTTAAGCCTTGGGAATACGAAAAAGTCACACGGTGCGACATCTGGTGAGTATGGCAGCTGCTGCAACTGAGCGGTGCCGTGTTTGGCCAAAAAATTCTGCACAAGATGTGAAGTGTGTGAGGGCGCATTGTCGTGGTGCAGGATCCAGTCGCCATCCCGCCATTTTTCCGGTCTTTTCGGCGAACTGATCCACGCAAACGTCGCAAGACCTCCACGTAAAATACCTTGTTAACTGTTTGTCCGTCGGGAACGTACTCGTGGTTTACGATACCCTCAGAATCAAAAAACGCCAATAACATGACCTTTGTTGTGCTTCGCGCCTGGCGCCCCTTCTTTGGTCGCGAAGACGTGGGAACTTTTCACTGTGACGATTGCTGTTTTGTCCCCGGATCGTACCCATAGAACCAGTCATCTGTCACAGTGTTCTTAAGAAACTGCACGTCTTCACTTGAACGCTCGAACAAATCACGGGAGATTGTATGACGTTTCACACTTTCACACATCGTAAAAATCGCTATGGCATAAACGCACGTGTTATTTCCGCGACCTACTACAGCCAACTGAGCAAACGCGGCCATTTGCAACTTGCGTCATGAGTTGCTAAGACATGTACGAACATGTCAAGACTGGCTGTAAACACATCCCACACAGTGAACAACCACTATAATTCCAATCCGGATACTATTTGAGAAAAAAGTCGTGTATCTCCGACCTATATTATACTTATTATCACTTTGATCTTAGTATATTAGGCATATTTTTGTCGTACATACAGAACGTGCCGCTCATACCTCAGAGACTGTCATGAAAATTACTTTGTCTATCGTTACTTTACCAAAACGGCTACACTCTTTCAAAAGAGTACCATATCAAGGAATGTTTATGTCCCGCACAATTTTCCAAACAAAATGTGACTGTTTACGGCTAACGACTCTACTCATTCCCTCATACTCGAGATTTCCCCATGCTCGGTGCCAGTTACATTGTTATCTGCATATTAGTATGTAACCACCAGCTGTATTCTTATATCTCCCATATTATCTCTGCTTCCATTACACTTGAATTAAGCGTCAAAAATTCACGTGCAGCCGGCGTCATTCTTAAGGGTGATTACTGGGGAAAAGTATGAGAAGCTAAGAAAATTATTGGAGAGAAGGATCGTAGAGCCGTGGTGATGGTGGTGGTGGTGGTGGTGGTGGTTGTGGTGATGGTGGTGGTAGTGATGGTGGTGGTCGTGGTGGCGGGGTTGATGGTGGGGGGGAGGTGGTGGTGGGTGCGGCGATGGTGGTGGTGGCGGCGATGGTGGTGGTGGCGGCGATGGTGGTGGCGGCGGCGATGGTGGTGGCTGTGGTGGTGTTGGTGGTGGTAGTGGTGATGGTGGCGGTCGTGGTGGTGATTGTGGCGGTCGTGGTGGTCGTGGCGACGGCGGCGGCAGCGGCGACGGTGGTTGTTGTAGTAGCAGTATTATAATGAGAGAGCAGATGAATGTTAGCTCTATATAATATTTCACTCTCTCATTACGGACCCATTACTGCATCCTCGTATATGCTGTACAGGCTCGTTAAATTGTAGTTTTGTGTCTGGCAACATTCCTGGGCCTGAGAAGCAGAACGATATAAGTCTAGTTTTATCACATAGGAGATAAATTATTTTTCTTAGAATTTCCAGCCGTGTCAGACACAGGAGTTTGTAAGCCCAAGTACTATTCCAGTGCAGATGGACCGACAATCAAACAACAGTGAAACCCACGTTGGTCTAATACAAACTATGTATTATTATTATTATTAGTAGTAGTAGTAGTATACACCGTTCTACTTCTCTGGTCCATATATATTGAAAGAACATTAAGTATTTCGCATTTGTTTCATTTTTAAGTTATTAAACTTTGAAAATAACATGCATGTGAAATATGTAGAAACGTGCTGTCGTGAAGCACCAGGCCTACGGCACGGTACTGTTACTTCAGATATACAGCGGCAGTAACCTACTAGTGCTGCGTCGAAGTTGGCACGTTACAGCGTCACACCGTAACGGTGCGGCATTCAGGGGTATCGGTGTAGAAAACCCACAGTAAGTGTAGGAATCTCGGCACACGAATGAGTAATTTTATTTTTAGCGAACTGCAGTCGGTGCGGCCGGTTACAGCTGACACTAAACCGGTATGGCACTGGCCATCAACTTAACAGCACACACTGTAGAACGTAAACAAACAGCGGCCTTAATTCTCTGCTTCTGCGATGACTGGTGTCACACACGGGCACAGGATTTTGTAAAGAACGACCACAACTCCGTAAATAGTAATACGTAATTCAGACACTGCTGATAAAAATGAAGATATACAGTGCAGAGTTCTAACGTTCCAAGCGTCAAATAGTACTCTCCACTTTTGTAATCTATTCGTACCAACCTTCAGGACCTTCCACGCATTCTACCCAAAGCCGTAGTTTCGTACCACACCAGATGTTTGCGATTGCTTAACCGATTACGTTGCTATACGCTTCACATCTCAGAGACCAACTTCTCTTCCCACCACGCCGTGACCTTGAGGTTCGGTCTAACATACACACGGCCACAGTATACCGGGTACTATCATAAAACATCATGTAGCTTTTGGTTTTATAATGTGCTCCCATTTTATTGACTTCTCTTTCAATTTTGTCAAGATTATTGAATAAAATGGGAGTTCCCTTCAATTGTGTAATTATTTTTATCATTATCCACATTACTTTGCGTTCCAGAAGATAACACGGCGCTATAAAAATTGGCTTTAGATTTTCTTTTACCTCAGAAGTTCGGTAAAGGTAACACTGTCCTTGTCCAAGCCATGAAGGAGTATGGGGGAGTAGGCGTAGAGTTCCACTCTTTCGTAAGCTCTAAACAGTGTGCAGATGAGTGATGCATTTCAGGCCCCGGTCACTTTACTCACGCGGAAAGAACTACCTGTACACAATGGATGTTTTTGGTAATACTGAAGAAGAGAAATTAAAAATTTTCACTTGCAATTCTTGAAGTTCGCGCCAACCTTTAGCAGAATGCGTCACGTGATTCTTGAGTTTTCACGGAGAGACACGCACAAATAGACGTACTCTAAGAAAGGAAAGGCAAAATGAATATAGCCTATATGAATATTAGTGGTGCATTTCCGACAGCAGACGTAAAAACCGCCATTTGCCTAGACCCTCCTCAAATAACAAGTAAATTCTGAAGTCGAAAGAATGTCCGTATCATTATTTTGCGTGTCAAGTCCGTTATTAGGTAACAAGACCGTTACATTACAGTTGTATGTCAGTACCATATATTGTAAGGTCTTGCATCATTGCCTTGATGCTAATATTCCTCATCAGAAAACCGAATGTAACATGTGCAGATTAAATTTTCATTCATTAACGGCGAGATGTTGAGTGACGATGAACTCACCAGTGGCATCTGTCGGCGCTCTATTAAATCTGAAGGCCTTGATCAAATTAACTGCTCCGAGCGATGTTTTTAATCTCGAATGCTTAGAAACGGTGCGAATCCAGTGCAAGTCACGTAACCACCAGCCGTTAGGTGAGTGCAACACTACGTATTGACGGAGGCTGGAGCGCTGAAATGAATTTCAGATTGGTATTATCGGCACCGTATCGACGATTTGAGTCTGCACAAGGACAGAGAAAATAAACTCTCAAACTGTATATTAAATGCGACAAAGAATATTCGATGTATCACGGATAGAAAAAGCATTATTTTCAAATATTTGCGTAGATTTAGGATACACTAAGAGGACCTTCGTGATTTTTCGTTGTCCCAGCCCTGTCTAAATGCTTTCCAGTCTTACGTGTGTATTATTTCATACGACAAAACCCTTACTTGTTTCTTCATAGAATGTCATCCTCGGGTAAATATCATTATTTAAAAAAAAAACTGTAAATGCAATACATGTTCTAATCCTACTTTAATAAAAGATGCTGAAAAGACAGTAACAGTAATACGTCACACAGTGGCAGTAACATGTCACAGTGGCAATAACATGTCACATAATAGCAGTAACATGTCACACAGTAGCAGTAACATATTACACAGTAGCAGTAACATGTCACACAGTAGCAGTAACAGCAACACGTCACACAATAGCAGTAATATGTTACACAGTAGCAGTAACATGTCACACAATGGCAGTAACATGTCAGACAGTGGCAGTAACATGTCACACAGTAGCAGTAACATATCACACAGTAGCAATAACATGTCACACAGTAGCAGTAACATGTCACACAGTCGCAGTTACATGTCACACATTAGCAGTAACATGTCACACAAGCAGATAAATTTGTGACTAGGATGCGTTTTCGAGGATACTCGCGAATGAATTATTGTATTTTAATAATGTAAAAAAATTTACATTTTACTATACAGTGCATTGAAAGTAATACAATTACAGTGAACCGTTATTACAATGGACTGAAATGCGAAAGGATAATTATCGATAGGATTTCTTGGAAATCTTTAACCTATTAGACGGAGAAAGATGCAAATACGAATGGAGATGCCATATCTCAGAAGACGTGTACAGCAACAGAGTTGTGAAATTCTCGCCTCGCACACCAAACCACACGTGTATCGCACACCAAACTACACGTGTATCAAGACATTTTAAATGGAGTTAAAAGTCACTACGCTGTCGTGTGCTTTTTATTGGAGGCACTGAACTTTGGGTTCTACTGCTAGTGGATTACTTTGACTTGCTGAAGGCTGATATGGGTTTCCTCATTAAGAAGCCGCTTTTGAATTGTTCTGACACAGTGGAGAGATTACGTACTGACTATTGTAGCGTACTGACTATTGTTGCAGGTTCTGATAACCAAACTGCGGGCAACCAACAACGCTGAGACGCAGCAGTATCGCAAAGCTACCAAGGCACTGCTGGTTCTCATCCCGTTACTGGGTATTACTTATATCCTTGTCATCACTGGTCCAGCAGAAGGCGTGTCCGCTGCCATCTACGATTACATAACAGCAGTACTGCTCTCAACACAGGTAATGCTCCTAATTATTCTTCTTTAAAGGCGTTTTTACCTGATTTTCTACTCTGCTGCTTAATGCATAAACTAAGGTGTTTTAGCTAGGAAAAAAGTGTTTGAAGTAAGCTGTATGTGTGTGTGTGTGTGTGTGTGTGTGTGTGTGTGTGTGTCATGTGATTTCAGGTCGCGCCAACTTCGCACTTAACTACAAACCAAGTTTGTTACATTTAGGTTGGGTGAAATTCTGATCAGGGAGAAACAACTACAGATTTTCGCACGGGGTCATATGGTGTCTTGCCTGCCATCTTGAAACAGAGAGCTTCTTGGGTAATCGAGTTTATTGTTTAGATCCAAAGCAGGATGATAGCCAGTGCAATTATTATTTGAGCCTTTGAAAAGAAAATTAGCTAAACTATCCTCAGTTTTTCCATTTTTGTTGTAACAAATCTTGATTCTGTTACAGTCAAAGTATAAATATATTTCATATACAAAGAGTGGACCATCTGATTTCGGAGTAAAGAAAGAACGGAACTGTTTGTAGGCCTAAAGTCCTGTACCATGATAAGTGGGTCCCTGTCACCACGTCATGGCGCGTCATCAGGTTGTGGCTCGAGGAACGGCCTCCCATACGGAAGGTAGCTGCAAATATATTGAATAAGCAGTCGCGGACAGCTGACAAGTTGTGGCCCTCCAGCTTGGGGGTTGGGCGAGGTGCTAACAACTTCTCACCGTAAAAAAACTTACCTTGTTACGAAATGTTCACACAGAAAGCGTGGACCTGGACTGATACTTGGAGATAGGGACAGGTGACGGGCACTTGTGAATGCGGTAATGAACTTTCTGGCTACATAAAATACAGGGAATTTCTTGACTATCTGAGAACAGGTTAGCTTCTCAAGAAGGACTCTGTTCCTTGGAGTAAGTAAGTAAAGTTCTATATGTCAGACGCACCAACCAGTTTCGTTGTGTTAAAAATACTAGAACTCTTGTTTAATCATTTCTTTATTTCCTTCCAAATTTGTGTTTGTTTCCTTTACCTTTTCGTGCTTTTTGTCCCGTTTTATTTTCCTTTAATATAAATGAATCTGAGAAAAGAAACCTGTGCTTTATGTGCCACGTGCTGCAATGAACACAATTGTTGGTTTTATAAAAGTAATATTTGTTTTTATATAAAATGACTAAGGAACAGCATCGGACTAGAATATGTAAAGATCGAGCTGTACAAATTCATGCCTGATGATGACAATTACAGGTTAAAAAAGTAGCAGTGTTATTATAAACACAAATAATATTTTTATAATTAAGAGAAGCGATTGTGCTGTCTGGTCCATATTTTGTACATAATTTAGGAAATACTAATAAATATCTTACGTACATTCTTCCGCGACATAAAACCTTTCAATTCGCTCACTCAATTATTTTACAAACAACTGCACTTATATAAATTTATAAAATTTACACATTAAAACATTTAAAACGCTCCGACATGTTTCGGTCCTAGGACAATCATCATGGAGCTATATCGTCCTTGCTAAAGTTACACTATTAAAAGTTATGTTAATTTCACTATTCCAGTTGGTTTTGTGGCAGCATATTGGAATAGCGAAATTAATATGACTTTTAATAGTGTAACTTTAGCAAGGACGATATAGCTCCCTGATGATGGTCCTAGGACCGAAACATGTCGGAGCGTTTTTAATGTTTCAATGTTTTAAGGTGTAAATTTTATAAATTTATATAAGTGCAGTGGTTGGTATAATAATTGAGTGACTTGACAACATGCACGGTGTAACAACAACAACTACAAAAAATAACTTTCAATTCGCTATCTAGAAAAATATATGAGAACATGAAAACCAGCCAACAATAAGGCTAAAGTTAACTGTTGTAAGATTCAATGTATTCCAGTGAAGAAAGAGCTGTCGGCAATGTGCTGTATGTGTTTTACAAGGAGACTCATGCTAGTCCCATGGATTTAAAGGCCTTTGATGTAAATTCTGGCCTCTTTCGGCCTTCATCTTTTTGTTTGATAAAACAATCCCAGTGCCATTCTTTTTCGGCACTAAATAAGAAAGGCCTACATGAGGGTTTGCCTTCGTATTGCGTAATGGTTGTTTCTTAGTCAGTACTTGGTGATATGACAATGGACAATTCCTTGGGTCTCTGGCAGAAGACAAAGGGAGGTTATAATTTTTACATTTATGTTTCATGAATTCCGTCCCTTTAATTTGACTTTAGTTTGAGCAGTGTTTTAAGTGAGTCTATTAGAACATCTTGGCATTCGATTGAGAAATATATTATGTAAGACAAAATAGGCTAAATAAATATGAAACACCGATGTGAGGCTGTTATAGTTAAGATCGTGTGACATACAACATAATCTGCACGACTTAAGCATTTACAGTTTAGCAATTTCAGATTTATTGCATTTTAAAAATAAATACGTAATATTGAAAAAATAAACTTTTTCAAAGGCGAATCAAAAGTTTTCTTGCAAGAGTGAGATCGCTACAAGATGAAGACGGTGGAAGAACATCTCTGGAGGAAAATGCTGGCGGCGGAGTGTTCATTCTGCGGCTGATCGGGCCTAGTGTGTTGTAGTTTAAATTTCAGACTGTCCTCTTACACACACACACACATACACACACACACACACATATATATATATATATCTTGGCCCTTGAAAATGGGATCTATAGGTTGTCCCGAAACGTCGGTAATGAATTGCCACTATACGCTGCGTGATATCCTAAAAGGGTGCAGATGTTTTGAAGAGTCTTTTGTTAACTCTAGCGGAAGTCAAGTCTTCAAGGCGTCAGCCTGTCCGCTCGATACTGTACGAGGTGTACAGAAGAAATGGGTATGAATTTGTATGAAAAACTTAAATCTCAGGCAAGGCCATTTGACTAATATGCACTCACAACGGTTGAAATTCACACTGCACACTTGATATTCATTCGTAGCACTGATGGCACTTTTTATGTTAATGAAGACATTGTTAGTTTATGCAAATTTTACGTCGCTAGGCCTGACGAAGTGTTGCTTATGTACTTACCGGCGTAGTGTGACGAAATTGCAAGGAAGTTATGCATATGAGTTCCGATAACCCGATGGTGTTTCATAGCATTATTTGTCAAGAGGCACTGCACTGCGAAATTTGTCGTCAAAAATGAAACATTTTAAAGACGCTTTGGTTTTAACGGGTTATCAAATTTCACGCAACATTCTGATCTACCACTACATCCACCATATTGGAAGGACACCGCTCAGAATATAAGAATATTGTATGTTCCTCGGCAGTGAAATTGCCAATTACTGACGCTATTTTGAGTAGACTGTTTCACTTTGCAGAATATTAATAATTACCTTGCAGACAAATACCAAAAATACGCCACACATCTCATGAGGAAGTCTCGCATGTATTGTGACCATGACAACTTACTTTAATGAAATCAGTATGAACCCTCAAGGAGAGGTAGACTGTTAGGTGACATTTTCAACTCAGTGAATGTCTTTTAAGCGAATCTGAGTCTATTGCACAGGTCAGCAAATAATTCCTGTGACATTCTCTTGTCTTACAAAAGTGTCTTTGAATGTTTCACCTCACAAATGTGAGTGGCAGACGCTAAAGTAAAATCTGATTGATAGCAATTAACAGCCCGAAAATGAATTTTCGTCTATTCTTGAAGTTTTTATGGTGACCAGATTTCAATAAAATCTTCTCGGTCTGACAGCTGCGCCCCGTAATTTAAATACACTGACGTTTCAGGGACTACCTTAATCTCTGTCCTCAGGATACTTAGTATTCTGTCAGCCCGAAAGAGTTTTGTTGAATTTTCATTTAGTTTCAGAGATGTTCATAAAAGAACGATTCAAATCTGAATTTTTCAAAATCCATTTCCGATTGTATTGATCAGGATCCAATACTGACACACATCGAGGAAACAGAAAAACAAAATGTCTGCAATGTGAAATATGCTTTTACGGACGAAAACATGTAGCTGTTTTTGATGGCATTAAAATTGATATTTTCAACAGCAATTAACTTCTCGCAAAAAAAAAATTACGCCGAACTTTCCTACTAATTTTATAGTTTTAAATAATTT
>Ga0123353_10011697_pt1 | contig 12384 bp, 4 predicted proteins | sample TergutLab28metaG_3_FD_92763 | JGI IMG/M metagenome (GOLD analysis project Ga0123353, IMG submission 92763) | Labiotermes labralis P3 segment gut microbial communities from Petit-Saut dam, French Guiana - Lab288 P3 | ecosystem: Host-associated > Arthropoda: Insects > Digestive system > Gut ... | reverse complement strand
CCGCGCCCGCCGCCGCGCTCACACACCCCGGCCAGCGATTACCCCGCGCCGCCGCCGCCACACTCACAGCCTCAGCCGGAGATTACCGTCCCGCGCCGCCGCCACGCTCACACCCCCGACGGCGATTACCGTCCCGCGCCCGCCGCCGCGCTCACACACCCCGGCCAGCGATTACCCCGCGCCGCCGCCGCCACACTCACAGCCTCAGCCGGCGATTTCCGTCCTGCGCTGCCGCCACGCTCACACGCCCGACCGGCGATTACCCCGCGCTGCCGCCACGCTCACTTCCCCATGGGCGGATCAAGAACGAAATCGGAAGAATTATACTAAATGGTAGTAATAAGAGTCATATGGAGGAAAAAATAGTATGCTTGCGCTTTTTGTTTTTATTTTTATGAGCCAAGTTAGTGTTCTTATTCTATTGTATATTGCTGACAGAGGACTAAAAATAGTATCTAAGAACCGCATTAAACAAGTTGAAATGATTTCGTTACGAAAATCTCACAGAAACTTTTTCGTGCACTACAGAAGGAAAGAAGGTATAATCACCAAGTTCGCTTTCAAGTGTATGATTGCGTATTACATAATAAATGCCACAGGGTTCATAGCCATATTCATCCAATATGTATTGGGAGATAATTCATTTTTCACTATAACTTCCGTTATTATTGTTTTCGCGAATATCGGGCTGATTTTTCCTACAGGATCGCAACCGGAACTAGATTTCGAGCAAAAAGTAATGTTGGAAAGATATTTGATAGATGAACGAGAGAGGAAAAAGAAAGAATGAAAGAAAAAAAGAATGGGAAAGAAATTGAAAAAGAGTGATTAGGGATCAAAGCAAGTCAAAAAAAGTAATGGACAACCGGCGGAGTAGCTGTAATAATTATGACAAACAAAGTTTCAAACTAATAAAGACCGGGTAAATAGCAACAGACGCATCTAAAAATACAAGAATAACCGCTTACATAGTTTAGCAGGAATAAGAAACATGAACCTGAACGTTCGAAAGCAGTCAAAAGAGGAAAAGGGGTGGCCCCAATGATCAAAAAAACGTCGGCCATGTTGTTGTCGGGCATAGTGGTTTTCACGGGCTTTCTTTGTTTCAGCCACGCGGACGCGTTTGCCGCCTTAATGGACGGCGACCTTCCGTCCATAGACGCTGGGGCAGAGAGCGAAGAAGAACCCATAGAAGACGCGGATGATCCGGAATCCGGCCCGGGCGAGGAGCCTGCGGACGGGCCTGACGCGCCCCTTGAGCCGGGCGATCCCGAGTATACGCCAGCCCTGACAGAAGGCATTCCGGAAACGCCGCCCCTGCCATATAGCGGAACGCCTGCGGGCGTACACGCGGGCCTTAACTACAGCCTTGTGCTAAACGAAGACGGGTATGTGTGGGCATGGGGCCGCGGCGACAGCGGGCAGCTTGGAAGCGGCGCGCTGAAAGACAGCGCCGCCCCGCTTCGCGTGGAAGGCCTGACAGGCGCGCGCGCCTTGTCCGCCGGGGAAAGGTCTGTCATTGCGGCAGACAGAAAAGGCGAGGTATACGGCTGGGGCGACATATCGGAGTTAACGGGCGTGGAAGAGGCCGACGTCGTAACGGCCGCGACAATAATGCCGGGCCTCGAATATATATATGAAGAAAAAAGCTCGCCCGAATGGCCTGAAGGCATAGAGTCGCTATCCTCCGGGGACGGATACCAGCTCGCGCTGGGCGGCGACGGGACGGTGTGGATAAAAGGCGAAAGCGAGCGCGCCATCCCCGCCTCCATAAGGGAGGAGGCGGAAAACGCCTTCGCAAGGATGCCCGGCATAGGCGGCGTCAGCATGATCGCGGCGGGAAGGACCCACTGCCTCGCGTTAAAGGCGGACGGCAGCGTTTGGGGCTGGGGCGACAACCGCCACGGCGCGATAGGGGAATTTGATGAAGAGACGATCCCCCTGCCGGTACTGATAATCCCAGGCGCCAAGGGCTCTGTTTACAATAGCGAAACGGAGCTGAGCCTGTCAAGGGGCGGGCAATACTACCTGCCTCTCGAAGGGTCGGGCATAGCCACGTTCAGCGGCGTCGCCATAAAGGTGAATTACGACCAAACCGCCCTAAGGCTTCTTGACGCTGCCGTCCAGCAGCCCGGCAAGACGCTAAGCGCGGGCGCCGCAGGCGGCGGCCTTGTCATTGAGGCTATAGCGGAAGGCGAGATCGTCCTAAGGTTCGAAAAACACATACCGCCCGGCGTCGAGTGGTCGGGCCTGATAACCCTCTTGCAGTTTGAGGCGCTGCGTGACGGCGAAACGCGGGCCTTCACATCGTGGGAGGGGCAATGACAAAACCCCGCGCGAGGCCGATATCCATAGCGCTTACCCTTATCCTTGCCTTAGGGATAGTATTTCCAGTAGGCGGCAAAGCCGCGGCTTACGGCGCTGAAGGCCCGGCGGCGCTGACCGCCCATGCCCAAGAAGGGCTCGTTTCTTTAGGAGAAACAGAGTCCGGGCAAGAGCCTTGCGAAGACGCGTATGAAGGCCTCCCGGGCGTGGATGAAGGCCCCTTAGGCGGCAAAGAAGACAACCCCGGCGGTGATTCTTGCGAACCCGGCCAAGCGGAAAGCGAGGAGAGTACGAATGCGCCTGACTCCCAAACGCAAACAAGCGCAGGCGCGCCCCAGAAAACAGCGCCCTTGGCGGACGAATATATAGAAATCGGAACAATGGAAGCCCTTGCCGCGATAGGGCAGGGCGACGAGTGCCCGCTAAACGGCAAATACAGGCTGACGGGCAATATAGCGCTTAACGGCGACTGGGAGCCTATCGGGGCTGATACAGGGGCTTTCACCGGCGAATTCGAAGGCGGCGGTTTCACAATCAGCGGCCTTTCGGTGGAAACAGACGATAACGCGGGCTTTTTTTCTGAATTAGGCGCAGGCGCGTCGGTGAAAAACCTGACGCTGAGCGTCGATACAGTCTCAGGCGGCGCGAGCGCGGGCGCCCTTGCGGGCAAAAGCGAAGGGGCGCTTCTCATAAAGGACTGTTACGTTATGCCTGGCGGCGCCGCATCTTCAATCGAAGGCGCTTATCAGACAGGCGGCCTTTTAGGCGCGGCAACCGGCGCGACAGTAATTGAAAATTGCGGCTCATCGGTAGACGTAACCGCATCTTACGGCTGGGCGGGCGGCCTTGTCGGGCAGGTGGCCGGAAGGTCTGCCGCCGCGCGCGCCAGTATAAGCAAATGCTACGCGAGCGGCGCCGTGGCGCAGACGGGCGCCTCAAGTTCAGCGAGGGGGGCCGGCGGCCTTGCCGGGTTTGCGAGGCTTGCTGAAATCGAAAACAGCTACGCGGCCGGCGACGTCGAGTCGCGGGCGTGGAGCTCAGGCGGCCTGATCGGCAACGTGGAGCAGACAAGCATAGAAAAGTGCCTTGCGTCCGGCAACGTGCGCGCATTCAGCACAGGCTCAGGCGGCATAACCTGGTCAGCAGGGCCCACATCCAGCATAAGGGACAGCGCGGCAGCGAACAAATACCTCGCGGTCTTCGACCTCGTTTCAAGATCCAACAGGATAACGACGTCGACCCCCGCGTCTTCGCTTGGCGGAAATATATATTATGTATACATGGCGTGCACGCCTTTCGGCGACGCCACAGCTGGCGGCGATGGCCGCAGCATGGGGCAAATGAGATCAAAAAGCTCATATGCGAACCTTGGCTGGGATATGGGAGCCGTTTGGTCATGGGACGAAACGAACAGCTGCCCAAAGCTTCGCGTCGCGGGCCACCAGCCCAAAGACACGCTTGGCTTTAGCGAAGCTTCGCCCGCCATACAGGCCCAACCGCCTGCTTTTTCATATATGTATGTATCCGAGAAGCTTGATCTTAGCCTTTCCGTGACGGGCGCGAGCCTTGAGTACAGATGGTACAGGGACGGCGCCCTATTGTCCGACGGCGAGCAGGACGGCGGAGGCGAGGGAAACGAGTATGTATCGGGGTCCGGAACCGCGAACCTTGTCATAGACAACCTTCAGCTTATGCCTTCCGCCTCGTATGTGGCGATAGTCACAAACGCGCACGGGGAGACTGTATCTTCCCGCTGCTTTGTGAGCGTCAGGCAGGGGGCGTCGGCGCCTGAAGTGGCAAACCCGGAAAGCCAAACAGTCGCAGAGGGGCAAAGGGCGGAATTCAGCGTGACGGCGGCAAACAAAGAGGGCGAAGTCCTGTCATACCGCTGGGAAAGGTCGTATGACGGCGGCCTTGGCTGGGAATCGATCCCGAGGTCTTACGGGAACGCCTACACGACGACTGTCCTTTCCAAGTCTTCGGACGGCGCCCTTTTCAGGTGCCGCGTCACAAACACCCTTGGCCCGACATCAAAGACCGTCACGACAGAACCCGCGTCACTAACGGTCCTAAAAGCGATCCAAAGCGTGGAAATCAGCGAAACGTATATAGTAATGGAAGTCGGCGAGAAAAGGCAGCTGTTCGCGACATGCCTTCCCGAAGACTCAGAGCAAGACAAGACGGTCCACTGGGACATAGGCTTCGGCAGCACGGCAATATATATAGACATAGATACAGGCGAGATAGAAGCGAGACGTGAAGGCACGGCGAGCGTCGTCGCGGTATCGTATGCAAACAGTGAGATACTGGGCGTCTGCTTCATAGCCGTGTCAAGCGGAAGCGGAGGGGCGGGGCCTAAGACAAACGACGGGACGCCGAGGCTGCCTGTGAAAACCATTAAGGTGAACTCCCTTTCGTCGGAGGGCGCTGCCGTGCAGGCGCTGCCGTGCGACGGATGCCCCTTTGACGAAGTAAGCATAGCGGGTATAAGCCCCTTGCCAAAGAACGGGGCCTTTGCCATAACCAAAGCCGGCCCGTACATATGGAACGTAAGCGCTACCGGCGTGCCTAAAGGAAAATACAAGCTCATACTGGCCGCGGAAAACGGCGGGGCCCAAATAGGCTCAAGCGTTTCGCTGACCGTAAACGTCGAAAACAAAATGCCTGCGGCAAAGGTCCGCCTGCCCGCTCTTAATTCCTTCTACCAAGACTCGTCCGGGACGATAAGGATAACGGGCGCGGGCCTGCCAAAGATCGAGAGCGTGACCCTTTCAAAGAGCTCTAAGGCCACTGGCGGCGACGTCACTAAGAACTTCGGCGTATACGAAGACGGCGGCACGTATATCCTTTATTGCCTTGAAGAGTTCGGAAGCCTCATAAAAGGCAAGCCCGCAAGCAAAGGCGAGGTTTGGATATGGTATTCGGGCTACAGCGAGCCATACAAAATCAAAGTGACGGTCCCAGTCAAATCTAAGCCGCCCAAAGTAAAGCTCGCGAAAGCAACGCTCGCCTTAGACCCGGAAAACGGGCTTGACGCCGAGTTCGGCTTCAGGGGCGGCGAGATACTGTACGCGGAGCCGAAAAACCAAAGCGCGTTTGAAAAAGTTTTCGCAGGCCACGGCTTTGACGCGGACAGCATATCCCTGTCGCTCGATTACGACGCCATATACAACAGCAAAGGCAAGGTAAAAGCCGCCGCCATAGGAAAGACATACTCGGCGCCAATGAACATATGGCTGAGCGACGCGAGGGCGCCGCTTGCCATTAAGGCGAATATAAGGATTGTAAGGCCCGGCGCCATGCCGCAGTTTAGCCTGTCAACAAGTTCTGTAACGCTAAACAAGCGCTACGACGGCCAAAGAGCCGATATCAGGATAAACTCAAGCCATATAAACGCGGGCTATTTCATTCGCGAGGTCATAGGCGGCGACGCTTTTGAGATCGGCGAATTTGACGACATGATGACCATCAAGCTCAAGCCCCAGACAAGGGCGGGCGCCTACCCGTGCAAAGTCGTCGTTTCGTACCAAAACAAAATCAAGGTCCTGCCTTTCAAGGTGAACGTGACGAACAAGGCGGCAAGCGTCGGCCTTACCGCAAGGAAGGGGAAGATCGACCTGCACGACCGTGAGAACACAAGCCTGACGTTCAAGCCGAAACTGAACAATTACCGCGGCAGCATACTGGACGCGTGGATAGACGAAGAAAACAATGAAAGCATAGCGGGCCTTTTCACCGCAAGCCTTAGGGAAGACGGAAGGGTCTCAATAACGGCGAACAGCTGGCTCGCTTATGAGGAAGAATTCATATTCGGCAAAACGTACAGGCTGAAGCTGAGGTTTTCGCTTGAGGGAAACGACGCGGACGTCTTCGGCGAGCCTTTCCACATAGAGGCCGGCAGCGCGGCCGTTTCTATAAAGCCTGTCAGGAGCAAGGTTAAACATGGCCTGTCAAACCCGCCGATAATGTACATTAGCAGGGAGGCGCACAAGGCAGTCATCGATTTGTCGCCCACAAGCCCTAAAGGCGCGCAGATAGACGTCGACAGGTTCAATAACGACAATAGCGAAAACAAGGCGTTTTTCCTGTACCTCACACACGACCACAAACTGCATATAAGGATGAAGGACGGCGCCTCCTTAGCCCCCGGCAAGCACAGGCTCGCGCTTCCTACAGTATACGAGGGGCAGGGCCTTGACAAAATCCGCCAGGATTTAGTGTACAAGCCAAAGAACATCATCATAAATATGCCGATACAAAGATAGGCGGTAATATTGTAAAGCGGAACAGAAAATGAAGAAAATGAAAGAAGCAGGGAAGATAAGGATAAGGCTGACCGCGATAATCACGGCCTTCCTGCTCATGTCAGGCTTGATGGGCGGAAGCGTTTTCGCGCAGGAAGCCGTGGCGGTCCCCGTGTCTGAAATCTCCCTTGTCGAGCCGCCTAAGACGATATGCATAGACGAGACGACCCAGCTTAGCTACAAAATCCTGCCGGTAAACGCGACCAGCAAGAGCGCAAAATGGACGAGCGAAGACGAAAGCATCGCCACGGTGACGCCAAGCGGCGGGTTTGTGACCGGCCTTAAAGCGGGGAAAACGAAAATCACAGTGACGGCGGGGGACAAAGAGGCCGCCTGTGAGATCGAGGTCCTGTACGTCGCCCCGACAGGTTTCACCCTGTCGAAGAGCGAGGCGACGATGTATACCGGCGCAACGCTGACGCTTTCGGCGGCGTTCAAGCCGGCCAATACGACGGATAAAGTGGTCGTCTGGGCCAGCGACAAGGAACATGTATTGACCGTAGACGAAAACGGCAAGGTAACATCCGCAGACCGCCTTGGCTATACCGCAAAAAGCAAAGGGGCAGAAACCGTCACGATAACAGCCAAGGCAGAAGCCAACAAAGCAATTACAAAAAAATGCATTATAACCGTGAAGCCGAGGCTGCCTAATGTGATAAGGCTGTTCCCTTCGACCATGGACATGGGTATAGGGGAGAAGAAAAACATAGAGTTTTTCCTGACTCCGGAAGACACAAAGCTGTATAAAGACACCATAAGCGTAACAAGCAGCAATAAAAATATCGCGACAGCTGTAATGACAGAGGATCTTAGCGGCGAAGAGCCGCGCCAGTCTGTATCAGTCACCGCGATAAAACAGGGCAAAGCGACGATAACGTTAACGACGTCGAACGGAAAGACCGACAAATGCGTCGTAACCGTCATAAGCGAGCCGCCTGAGCTTACTTTCGCCGGCGACGCCTCATATTCCAGGATAACGAAGGACGGCGCCTTTAACGTCAGGCTTTACGTGGAACCGCGCACCGCCTCCGGAAGCATTGTCTTTGAAAGCACAGACGTGGAAGTCGCGAAGGTAAATGGGGTCGGCAAGGTCACGAAGCTTGAGAAAGGCCAGGCCGGTTACGACAAAAACAAACCGAATAAAGGCGTTATAACAGCAAAAATAACGCCGGCAGGCCCAGGCACATGCAAGATAACAGCAAGGTCTAGCATCGCCACCGACCCGCCCGTCCGCGCGGAGGTGACGGTAACCGTAAATGAACAACTGCCGACGGAGTACGCGCTGGACAAGGCAAAGCTTGTAATCAGGGCGGGCAGTAAAGCCGAGCAGCTAAAGCTAAAGGCAAACAGCCTCAAGCCCAATAAAGCGGACACTGTCTGGCAGAGCTCTGACACGCGCGTGGCCACGGTTTCCAAAACCGGCCTCGTAACGGGGCACAGGCCGGGCCAGACGGTCATATCGCTGAAGGCGGCGAGTGGCGCTAAGGAAACAACATGCCTTGTCACAGTCAAAGACAGGTACGACAACGACAGTTTCAGCAAAGCGACAGTCGTTTCCGAAAACGCGGTAATATCCGACGCGAGCATTTATCCGTCAGGCGACGTGGACCATTTCAAGTTCACGCTTAGCGCGAATAAGGACGTGACGATCAACCTGATAGACGTCCCTGACGGCTGCGAGTATGACGTCGCCCTGCACGAAGGGGCGGGCAACAAGCCAAAAATAGCGGCCCATTCGCTCCATCACGGAAACTACAAGTCGCTCACGAAAACGCTTGCTAAAGGCACATACTACGTAAAAGTCACATCGGCAAAAGGGCATTCGCCTGAGTTCTACAGGCTTCAGGTTTTGACAGGCCCATCCGGCAGCATGCCGGCGAGCGTTGCCATAGGCGGCGCGCCCGCCCCTGGCAGGGTTCTCAAGTACGGCGACGTCATAAGGCTGACGGCTGCCGTGGCGCCATTTGACAGCCCGAACAAGTCCGTCATATGGACGAGCAGCGCCCCCTCAGTCGCCAAAGTGTCCGCAAACGGCGTTTTAGAAGTCGTCTCATCGGCAGAAGAGGCCTCAGCAACGATAAAAGCGCTTACAAGCTTCGGCGGGGCAATGGACTCTTTCGATATCAACGTAAAAAACATCCCGGTAGACTATATTGGCATACTGCCTGACAGTGAAAGCCTTAGCATCGGCAGGAACTCGACGCTATTCTTGCGGGCGGAGACCGGCCCGCCAAACGCGAGCGACAAGAATGTCTCCTGGAGCAGCAGCGACTCAGGCGTGGCGTCCGTGTCAGGCGACGGCATTGTCACGGGTACAGGGGAGGGCACGGCAGTCATAACCGCGCTTGCGGAAAGCGGCGGCAAGCAAGCCACGCGCACTGTGACGGTAAAGGAGATACGCCCCGACTCTATTAAGCTGTCAAAGGAAATAGTTGATTTGAAAGTCAACTCGACCATGCCGCTTGTCGCGGCCATATCGCCTGCGGACGTATCCGACAAGACGGTGGTTTGGGAAAGCGACGACCCCTCGGTCGTTTCCGTGCGAGGAGGGACTCTTTACGGGGAATCGGAAGGGACTGCCACCGTCACGGCAACGACGGAAGCCGAGGGTGAAAACGGGCAGCGAAAGGAAGCAGTTTGCACCGTCAATGTCACGATCCAGCCGGCAACGGGCGTCAGCGTCTCGCCTTCATCGCTTTCAATCGCTGTAGGGCAGGAAAGAAAGCTGACCGGCGCGGCGCTGCCGAACACGGCGTCGGACAAAAGCCTTACGTGGGAGAGCAGCGACGAAGGCGTCGCGACGGTGGACGGGTACGGGCTTGTGACGGCTGTCGGGGCAGGGACAGCCGAGATAACCGCATCGCCCGAAAAATGGGCGGACGCCGGCATATTCTCGTCCTGCTCAGTAACGGTCAGCGAAGAGGTTCTTGCGGAAGAAGTGGCCATCTTTCTTGCGGGCGAAGAAGCAAAAACAGCGGAAATGGACGTAGGCGGCGCTATCCTCCTTACGGCGCAGGCGCTTCCGCAGGACGCGACGAACAAAGGGCTCGTATGGCGCAGCAGCGACACGACCATCGCGACCGTGACAAGCGGCGGCGCGGTATACGGCGTAGGCGAAGGCAAGGCGACCATTACCGCGTCGTCCATGTCGGGCTCAGCCTCCGCGTCATTAGAGGTTGAGGTAAAGTACGTCGCCATAGAAGATATCGGCATACATTTCAACGGCAGCGCAAAGGGCGTCGACAGGGTATACCTTGACAGGAAGTCGCCCGAGACATATACGTTCAGCGCCGCGTTAACGCCTGAGAACGCGACCTCAAGGGAAATCATATGGAGCAACAGCGACGCCAGGATCGGGGAGATATCGGAAAGCGGCGTCTTCAGGCCCAAAAATGACGGAAACACAACGATCACCGCAGCGTCTGAAAGCGGCGAGAAGATCGCCTTGTGCAGGATAACGGTCATTTCGGGCGCCGTGCCGCCGACGGGGGTCACAATACAGGGTGCGCCGCTTAAGATAACGCTCGGAAACAGCGTAAACCTCAGGGCGTCCGTGGCGCCGGCCAAATGCATCAACAAGGAAGTCACATGGTCTTTGTCCGGCGGCGCCGATATAGCGTCCATAGACGAGGACGGGGTCTTTAAAACGCACGGCAAGCCGGGCAAGGTCACGGTATACGCGACGGCCGCGCAGCCGGGCAAGGACAACAAGGGAAACAGCAAGCTGATAACGGCGAAGAAAACCATAACGGTCGAGCCTGTCAAGCCGAAGTCGGTAACAATAAAGCCCGCAGGCGTCATCAGGCCCGGCGAAACCGTAGAAATGGCAGCGGTCGCACAGCCTGAAAATATAACCGACATGGTGACGGTATGGAATGTCATCCAGCCCCCGCCGGGGACGACGAAATTCGCCACGATAGACAAGGACGGCAAACTGACCGCGCTAAAAAGAGGGACGGTGAAGGTGAAGGCTATGGTATACGCCAAAGACGACCCGAAACAAGGAAGGACGACAAAATCAAAGACGGTTTCCGTGAAGATCGTGATAGACCCGGATAAACTGGCGATAAATCAGGCAAAGAAATACCAAACGGCGAAGATGAAGCCCAGCGAGACCCAGCAGCTGCTCATAAACATAGAACCTGCCGGCGCGGCAAACAGGGAGATCGCGTGGAGCTGCAATCCTGAGGGGATCGTGACCGTTTCAAAGAAGGGGTTGGTCAAGGCGGTCGGGTCCGGCGCGGTTGAAGTTACAGGAAGCATAGAGCTCGCAAAACCCAATGGCAGCGAGGAAGCGCCCTTGCTTGCGGCCTCTTGCATGATCGAGGTCGAGACCATACCGCCTACCGGGCTGAAACTGAATAACTCTAAAGCCCTCGATCTGGGCGTGACCCAATCCAAGACTGTCCCGGTCGTGTATGCCCCCGCGAAAGCGACAAAGGGCCTTAGATGGGCAAGCAGCGACGATGGGATCGCGACCGTGAACGAAAAAGGCGTTGTCAAGGGCATAAGCGCGGGCCGGGTGACCATTACGGCATACTCGACGGTAGAAGGTTGCGCCACGGCGAAAGAATGCGTCGTGACGGTAAGGCATATACCGCCAAGCAGCGTAAAGATCGGGCCCGTCGGCGCAAAGAGCATCTTCGCCGGAAACGAGGCCTCTTTAAAAGCTACAGTGCTTCCCGCAGGATGCTCTGACAAAAGCGTAACATGGACGAGCAACAACGACAGGGTAGTGACGGTTGACGCGGAAAGCGGGCGCATAAAGGCCGTCAATCCTGGCGTCGCGACCGTGAAAGCGACGACGAATATGGCGGGGGCCAACAAAAAGCTAAAAACGGCAAGCTTTAAAATCACGGTCAAGCCTGTAAAGGCGACCAAACTGACAGTCACGCCGTCTTCTGTTAATCTCAGCGCGAACAATACGCAGCAGCTCAGCTTTGACGTGCGCCCAGCGAATGTGACGGAAAACGTGCCGGTCTACAAGAGTTCGAACACGAAGATAGCCATAGTCTCGCCAAGCGGCCTCATAACAGGGCTCAAACTGGGCACAGCCACGATATCCGTGAAAGTCGGCGGCAAGACGGCAACGTGCATGGTGAAAGTCACGACGGACCCGCCTACGGGGATAACGCTAACGCCTACAAGCATAACGCTCTTTACAGGGGAAACACAGAATCTCACGCATGCGGTAAAGCCTAAAAGCGCCGACCAAAGCGTCTCGTACAGCAGCAGCAGCCCGCTGATTGCCGTGGTCACGGATGGCTCCGGCGGCAAACCGGGGACGATAAAAGCCATAAGCCCGGGGGTTTGCGAGATCTCCGTCAAATCGGACGTGGGCAACTACGAAGAGGTATTAGTCGTTACGGTTTTCGACCGGCCCCCTGGCGGCGGGCACGGCCACGCCTCATTAACTGTAGGAGGAAGCCGGAACCTCGCGGCGGAGCTTGGCGCGGCGTCTTCCGGCATGGCGCCAAGTGACTGGATATGGGCCAGCGGCGCGCCTGATGTGGCGGATGTGACGCAGGACGGCCTTGTCACGGCTAAAGCGCCGGGCAATGCCACGGTGATAGCTGCCACGCTAAACGGCGACAGGGTCACGTTCGAGGTCGAGGTGAAATGATGAGAATCTGCGCGAGGCCGATATCCATAGCGCTTACCCTTATCCTTGCCATAGGTATAGCATTCCCGGCGGGCGGTAAAGCGTCGGCTTACGGGGGGGAGGGGCAGGCGTCACCCGGCGGCCCTTCAGGCT
>Ga0123353_10011696_pt1 | contig 12385 bp, 9 predicted proteins | sample TergutLab28metaG_3_FD_92763 | JGI IMG/M metagenome (GOLD analysis project Ga0123353, IMG submission 92763) | Labiotermes labralis P3 segment gut microbial communities from Petit-Saut dam, French Guiana - Lab288 P3 | ecosystem: Host-associated > Arthropoda: Insects > Digestive system > Gut ... | reverse complement strand
TCTTTGGGATATTTCATTCATACCGCGGCGGGCAGTGACGGTATGCTTTTTGAAGAACTGCGTTCCATGATCAGTCATGCCTTAAACGGCATCCAGTTATTCGAGGAAGCGGTAAAGGCTAAACAGAAGATGCAGGAAATTGATGAGCAAAGCCGGATACTGCATCTTCAGAAGGAGGCAGCTCAGGCAGCGTCTGAGGCGAAGAGTCTGTTTTTGGCAAATGTGTCGCATGAAATCCGTACGCCGATGAACGCGGTATTGGGTATGTCAGAGCTTCTTCTTTCGGAAGATCTTAATAAGCGCCAGATGAAATATGTTGAAGATATAAAAATATCCGCGATTGCGCTTCTGGATATTATCAATGATATTCTGGATATATCAAAAATACAGTCGGGGAATATGAGCCTTGTTCCCGTTCATTATGATTTTAAATCCATGCTTGATAATATCGGTTCCATGGTTAATTTTTTAATCGGAAACAAAAATATTTCTTTCAGGATAGAAATACACGGAGATTCTCCCAGGTATATGTACGGGGATGATGTAAGGCTCAGGCAGATACTTTTGAATTTATTGAGTAACGCGATAAAATTTACCAATTCAGGCTATGTGCATTTATACCTTGATGTTTCGAAAACCGACATTCACTTTACCATCAAAGATACCGGCATAGGAATAAAGGAAAATGATCTGCCGGCGCTTTTTGAAATTTTCAAACAGATGGAAGCGGAAAAGAACCGGGAAATAACCGGATCGGGAGTCGGGCTGTCAATCACAAAGGCGTTAGTCGAAATGATGAACGGTAAAATCTGGGTAGAAAGTGTTTATGGACAGGGCACGGAATTTCATGTCGTAATTCCAAAAATATTGGGAGAAGAAGAAAAAGTGCGTCATTGGGGTAACCATGGCAAAGTATCATGCCCGAGCGACACAAGAGTTCTGGTGGTCGATGATAATATAATTAATCTGAACGTTATAAACGGGCTTTTACAGTTGTGCGGCCTGACTGTTACAATGGCCGCATCCGGGCAGCAGGCAATTGATATGCTTCACCGGGAAAAGTTTAATATTATTTTTATGGATCATATGATGCCTGAAATGAACGGCATTGAAGCCGTAAAAATTATTCGCAAGATGGGTATAGATGTTCCGGTTATTGCTCTTACGGCCAATGCCGTAACAAGCGCCAGGGAAATGCTGCTTGACGCCGGAATGGATGATTTCCTTTCCAAGCCGATCATAATTGAATCCCTGAATGAAATTCTGCTTAAATGGATTCCTTCTTCGCGGCTCATTGACAGGGAAAGCGAAAAAGCGGCCGATAAAAAAAATGTTCCGGATAAAAACGGCAGCTTATTGGACAGAGTGGGATTGATAGAAGAAATTTCCGTGGAACTCGGACTGGAAAGAGTTTCAGGGCAGGTAAAAGTTTATGAAAACGCGCTGAAACTGCTGATTAAAGAAATTGACAAGTGTATAGAGAACCTGAATAAATTTTTAACCGTAGATGACATGAAAAATTTCACGATAGAAGCCCACAGCATGAAAAGCTCTTTGGCAAATATCGGCGCCATGGCGCTTTCCGCCAAAGCCCTCGCTCTTGAAACTTTATCCGCGCAGAATGACTCTGTTTTCTGTAATTCCGCAATAAAATCTTTTTCGGAGGAACTCCGGAGTTTAAAAAATAAATTAAATGATGTCTTTGTTAAGTCAGATAGGGATAGCGAATTGGTCATTCCGAATGAGCTGGTATTGATTCTGACCAGGATGAAAGGCTTTTTAAAAGAAACGGAATTTGTTGAAATTAATAATGAAATGGAAAACCTCGACTCCCTTGAGCTGAGTGACGCTCTGTATGAAGAAATGGAAGAAATTAAAAACGCGGTAATAGTTATGGACTATGACAGCGCTGTGGAATTGATTAATAAATTGCTGCTGCGTTCGGATAAGGCTTGACAAAATTTTAACAGGGATTAATTATATCTGTAAAATAACTATGGGAGAAAAATGATAATGAAAATAGGATTTTCAAAATTGATTTGGGGAACTTTCCTGCTGCTCGCGGCGGTATTTGTGCTGTTTAATCAGTTTAACGGTTTCACGAGGCTGGGTATTGGCAGCATAATCGCAGCTGTTTTATCGGTGATATTCCTTGTGCAATGTATTGCGGATCGCAATTTCGCGCTGCTGCCCATTCCTGTTGCCGTTTTATACATTGTTTTCAGAGCCCCGCTGGATTTACCTGCCATACGAACGAAGACGGTGATTTTGTCTTCCGTGCTTGCCTGTATCGGGCTGGGTATACTGCTCCCACGCAAATACGGCCGCATCTGTCACGAATTTAAAAGCGGCGACAATTCCGGGGATACTCAGCATATACATACGGAAAAATCCCGTTTGGAGAATTCCGGTAATGACAATAACCCGAAAGTAAGCGTTAATTTCGGAGCTGTAAGCCGTCATTTATACGCAGACAGTCTTGAAACCGTACAGCTAAACTGTAATTTCGGGGCAATGGAAATTTTCTTTGATCAGACGGAGCTTAGCCCCAACGGCGCCGAAGTAACCCTTAATTGCAGCATTGGGGCCATTAAAATATATCTGCCCAGACATTGGCGTATTGTTGACAGGGTAAGCTGTTCATTGGGTGGCGTGGATATTGATAAACGCTTTACCACCCCTGATGAGAACGCGCCTCAATTGATAATTAACGGGAGCGTTTCGTTGGGCGGAATTGAAGTCAGGTATATATAACCCGGCATAGAAGAACGAAATAATGTACCTCTAGTGAAAGTCCCCCCAGCGGTTTCCGGTTTCCACGCTGACCCTTAGGGGGATTTTCAGCTTCACGGCGTTTTCCATTTCCCTCCTGACCAGTTCCGTGGTTTCGTTTGCCGCGTCTTTGGGGCATTCCAGAATAAGTTCGTCATGTACCTGCAGGAGCAGGCGTGCCGGGCTCGCGGCCAGCGCCTTGTCCACTTTGAGCATGGCGGTTTTCACAATGTCGGCGGCAGAGCCCTGAATGGGCGTGTTAACCGCTATACGTTCGGCGGCCGCCTTTTCGGTCTTGTTCCGGGAATTAATTGCCGCGATATAACGCCGCCGTCCCAGAATGGTGGAAGCGTAACCCGTTTCCTCCGTCTTCCGGATAAGGCTGTTGATAAATTCGCTCACCCCCGAATAAGTTTTGAAGTAGATCTCGATAAAGGCGGCGGCTTCGGTACGGCTTATGCCCAGCTCGTTTGCCAGTCTGAAAGAGCTCATGCCGTACATGACGCCGAAGTTGATTGTCTTTGCTATGCGGCGCTGTTCAGGGAGGACATTTTTTTCGTCCACGCCGAAGATGAGCGACGCGGTTCTGGCATGGACATCCTTGTTTTCGATAAAGGAAGACACAAGGTTTTTATCGCCTGAAAGGTGAGCCAGAACCACAAGCTCGATCTGGCTGTAGTCCGCGGAAACAAGCACCCAGCCGGGCCTGGCGATAAATGCTTCACGGATGCGGCGGCCTTCTTCATCACGTATTGGAATGTTCTGCAAATTTGGCTCCCTGCTGGAGAGGCGGCCTGTTGCCGTTCCGGTCTGGACAAAGTTTGTATGGATACGCTCGCCGCTGTCCGCCAGATCCGCAAGGCTGTCGACATAGGTGGACTTGAGTTTAGCCAGGGTACGATGCCTGAGTATAAGAGCCGGGACTTCATCTTCCCTTGCCAGTTCTTCCAGAACCGCCACATCTGTGGAATAGCCGGTTTTGGTTTTTTTGCCGGGTTTAAGTTTTCGTTCCTCAAAAAGTACCTTTTGCAATTGCTGGGTGGAAGAAAGGTTGAACTCGTGCCCTACGATTTTATAGGTTTTTGCCTGGATGCTTTCAAGTTCCCCGGACAATTCTACTCCGAAGTCTCTTAAGACCTTGCTTTCGATCCTGATTCCTTCCCCTTCCATTTCCGCGAGTATGGGAAGGAGAGGCATTTCCAGATTTTTGAAAAGATCCGCCGGCCTTGTATCCGCTATACATCCAAGTTTTTTTTCAAGGTGCTGTTTCAGCCTAAGGCAGAAATCGGCGTCTTCGGCGGAATAGCGGCAGGCGCTTTCCAGCGAAACAGTGTCGAAGGTACTCCCCTTTGGCACAACATCGTTATATGCAATGGGATTTACGTTGAAGAAGAATGTTGCAAGGGAATCCAGCGAAAAGTTATTCCTTTCGGGATCAATAATCCAGGCGGCGACCATTGTGTCCCAGATTTTACACTGCCATCGCGGTATACCCCAGCCGCGTGAGACCTTGTAGTCGTATTTAGCGTTATGCGCCACAATGGTCATTGACGGATCAGCGAAAAATGGTGAAAGCAGCGCTTTGACCTTTTCGGGATCGATAAATGGGGCGGGGCTTTCATCGCCCTGAGCTATGCCCCGGTGTGCGGCGACAGGGGCGTAAAAACCCTGTTTCGGTATTAACGCGAAAGAAATACCGATGGGCCTGGCGTTCCACGCGTCAAGGGAATCGGTTTCAAAATCCAGGGCGAGGAGTTTTTGTTCCTTTGCCTGAGCCAGAAGCGTTTCCAATTCTTTGATATCAAGAATGGTTTTGTAGCTTCCTTCGCCCAGTAATTCAGGGGAAGGGGGCTGGGAACCAGGGACTGGGGATTGAGGATTGTAATTCGGACTTTCAGTGTGTAACCTGGGCGCGGTATCGTTATACGAACCAGTATCCCCAGCCCCTGTTCTCTGTTCCTTAGTCTCCATTTTTGTTTCAGGGTCTAGCTGTTTGGCGCTCGCCCGTATTCCCTCGCGAAGCAGCACCCTGGCGCCGGCGGCACGGTCGAGTTTTTCTATGGAAAGTTCATCGATGCTTATTACGGAAAGCGGAACCTGATCATCCAATTTGATAAGGGATTTTGAAAAGTAAGCGCTCTCTTTTCCTTCGGCGATTTTTTTTCCGATAGCCCCCTCAATGCCGGCGATGTTTTTATAGATCTCGTCAAGTGAACCGTAGCGGCCCATAAGCTTGACCGCTGTTTTTTCCCCAACGCCCTTTACGCCGGGAACATTGTCGGAGCTGTCCCCGGTAAGGGAAAGGAGATCCAGCACCTTGCCGGGATTTACCCCCCATTCGGTTTTGACTTCTTTTGGTCCCACGAGTTCATAGGGAATGCCGTTCTGATCCAATGCCCCCTTTACCGGCCTGAGTTCCCAGGTTCCGTTTCCGACGAGCTGCAGCAGATCCTTGTCAGAAGAAATTATGTAGCATTGGCGGCCTTCGGCCTGGCACTTTTGCGCCAGTGTGGCGATGATGTCGTCCGCCTCATAGCCGTCTGCCCTGAGCGAAGGAATTCCAAGAGATGTTAAAAGTTCTTCTACAAGAGGAACCTGCGCGTGAAGATCCTCAGGTGTTTTTTGCCTCGTGGCCTTGTACTCGCTGTACATCTTGTGACGGAAAGTTGGCGTCAGCGAATCGAATATCACCGCCATGCGCTTCGGTATCTTGAGGCTTCCGGAAGGGGAGTCCCCCTCGGCTGCGGGAGCGCCTGAATCAAGAAGGGTCACCAGTGTCCTTGAAAATCCGAACAGGGCCGATACGTTTTTTCCCGAAGGGTTCACCAGGGGATGGCTTAAAAACGCGAAATAGGAACGGTAGATTAGACCGTAAGCGTCAATTAAATACAGGGGTTCTTTGGACATGAAAATATCTTAGCGTAAAAAGCCTTAATATGGAATGAGGCTTTTTTATGGCCAGTTATAGAAAAAAATTAAAAATTTCGTTGAATTAATCCGGGGAATGAATTAATTTTAAGGTAAGAAAAAAATTAATGGGTTGTTCCCATGCATGGAGTTTGTTATGAAAAAAATTTTTACTGTTTTAATTATTACTGTAGTTATCATGAGCTTTGCCGAATGCAGACCTGCTGCAGGCAATAGATCTTCCGAGATCGAGTTCAACGAAAGCCCACGGCCTACCTATGATAATCATGTACATATTCCGGGCGGCACTTTTTTGATGGGTCCCGCCGTTATGGCCGGACTTCCCACGGATGTTCAACATGAGGTTACTTTAAGTTCATTTTACATGGGTATATACCCTGTAACGCAGAGTCAGTATCAGCAAGTGACAGGGGTTAACCCCAGTAGTTTTAAAAATGATAATATGCCCGTGGACCAGGTGAGCTGGTACGATGCGATAGAGTTCTGCAATCGTTTAAGCCAGCGTGAAGGCTTAATACCGGCGTACAACATTGACGAAATAAATGTAACATGGAACCGTAACGCTAACGGCTATCGCTTACCGACAGAAGCTGAATGGGAATACGCCGCCCGCGCGGGCACAAGCACAAATTTAGATCAGGAATCGAGTCATCCCTGGGGTTTATGCGAAATGCCCGGAGAAATATATGAGTGGTGCTGGGACTGGTATGATAGTTACGCAAGCGGAAGCTATACTGACCCGGCCGGAGCAGCCAACGGTACCAACCGCGTATTGCGAGCCGGTAACTATAAGATGTGCGAGCCGCGTAACGTCATTGTCAGGCTTCGGAGCCATAATCCTCCTTCGGGCAGAGGTATTGCTATTGGTTTCCGGCTGGTGCGCTCCTGACCCTTACCATGTAACGGAATACTCTTCCATTGTCATGGTAATATGACAATCAACAAGGAGCCTCATGCATTTTAAAGAAGCCAAGGGCATCCTTTCCCCCAAAAACGGCATGAACCTCTGCCGGGGCTGCGTTCACGGCTGTATATACTGTGATTCGCGAAGCCTCTGTTATAATATCGAACACGATTTTGAAGATGTAGAAATAAAAATTAATGCCCCGCAATTACTGGAAGAAAAATTAAAAAGCAAGCGCCGCCGCTGCATGATCGGCACAGGAGCCATGAGCGATCCGTATATCCCGATTGAAGAAAGCCTCCGAATCACAAGAACATGCCTGGAGGTAATCGAAAAGTACGGATTCGGCCTCGCTATTCAGACAAAGTCCAATCTTATACTTCGCGATCTGGATCTTTTAATGAGTATTAACCGCAAGGCAAAATGTGTTGTTGAAATAACCCTTACCACTTTTGACGAAAATCTCTGCAAAATAGTTGAGCCAAATGTCTGCACAACAAGAGAACGTTTCGAGGTGCTCAAGATTATGAGGGATAACGGAATTAAGACAGTGGTTTGGCTCTGCCCAATTCTTCCATTTATAAACGATACGATTGAAAATCTCCGGGGCATTCTTGATTACTGTATCGAGGCGAAAGTCTACGGCATACTCTGCTTCGGGATGGGTATGACATTACGGGAAGGAGATCGGGAATATTATTATAAAAAGCTGGATGAACATTTTCCCGGACTCAAATCCCGCTACGAAAAAAAATATGGATTTAGCTATGCAGTCACCTGTGATAATAACAATGAGCTAATGGCGCTGTTTCAAAAAACCTGCGCGGAAAATAATATTGTTTGCGATACAGATGAATTGTTCAAGTTTTTATTTAGCTTTGACCCTGAATCTGGCGACGGACTCGCTGGAACCTTACGTAAAGACTGGCAGCCTGAATTGTTTGATTAAAAGCCCGCGCATGGCGCCTGACTATTGATTGCCGATAGTCTTCCGCGTTCCGCCGCCTTTGTGAGATGAAATTCTCAGTGAGAAAAAGTAAAGCAGCAGGGCAAGCGCGGAAGGCAGCCCCAGGAGTGCTGTCGCGCTCAAGCTGCCAAAGGCCTGAATACCGTAGCCCAGGCGCTCGGCAAGGCAAAAGACTAGCGCGGCGGCCGCGATGCCCCAGGCTTTCCTGAAGCCGAGGTAGACGGCGGCAAGCGCGATCCAGCCTCTGCCCGCTATGCCGCCGGGCGCATAAGCGCCGACCCGGAAGGTAAGTGCCGCGCCTGCCAGGGCTGCGAGAAACGCTGCCAGCGCCCAGGCTGTTTCGCGGTAAAGAGCGTGCCGTATGCCCCTTTCGGCGGCGGCGTCAGGCGAAAGACCCGATGCGCGCAGCCTCATGCCGGGCACGGTTCTTTTAATAGCGACAGCGGCAATCAGAATACAGGCCCAGGCAATGTATGTAAAAGGGTTTAGTCCCGAAACGATCTTCCCCAAAACGGGAATATTATCAAAGAGCGGAATTATTATTGGGCCGGGAATTTTAATCGCCGGATTCTGTAAAACTCCTTTGGTACCAAACAGAGCCGATGAAAGAGAGAGAGTGATCCCGGTTGCGGCAAGGTTAAACGCAAGAGCCGCGACAAAAGGATTTGCCCCGCTTAACCTTACAAAACGGGCGAGAGCCCACGCGGTAATAGCGGCAAGCAGTGCGCCAAGAAGGGTACCCAATGCGACAGAGCCTGTCCATCCTGCGAAAATCCAGGAAAAAAAAGCCCCGCTTATCATGAAGCCTTCAATAAAAATTCCAAGCACCCCGGAAAGATCCGAAAGAAGCGCGCCAAGGCCTGCTAGCATCAGAGGGGCGGCGCTGTTAAGGAGTCCTGAAAAAAGTTCTGAAAAAATTCTATCCATCACAGCTTCTTCCTCCGGGGAATGATGCGTATTGTTACAAAAAGAAGAACAGCCGCCTGAATTAAAGTAGATGTTTCCAGATTGAGCCCCGTGCCAAGTAACGCGTAATCGGAACCTGATTTAAGCCAACCGTAAACCAATGCCGCGGGGAAAATGGCAAGCGGCTTGTTTCCCGCAATGAGCGCGACCGCAATGGCGCTCCAGCCGAGCCCCCCTGAAAAACCCGCGTGGCAGCGGCCGTAACTTCCGGCTACCGCAAAGAAACCGGCAAGAGCCGACAGCGCGCCTGAAATCGTCATGGCGGGAACCCACGCCTTTTCGCCGGCCATGCCGCCGAAGCGGGCAAAGAGCGGATCCGCGCCGGCTATCCTGAACTGATAACCCCGGTAAGTTTTATTGATAAAAATGTACCCCGCAAGAACAAGAAGCAGGGCAAAGATAAATGAAACTGAAAGGTTAGATGGAGGAAGCAAGCGGCCAAGAAGCAGATTCTTTGGAAAGGCCGGAAGGGCCAGGAGGTTGCCTGCCGGATCGCGCCAGGGCCCTTTTATAAGATAATCCGCCAGGGGGATAAGGGCGGACGAAAGCAGAAAACTGGTAATGAGTTCATTCATTCCAAAGTGTTTTTTTAATAACCCGGAAAAACCGGCCATTAGTCCGCCCAAAAACATGGCGCCTAATGCCGCGATGCAGAGTATAATAGGCGCGGGCAGCGGGAGCGCGGCCAGGGAAAGCATCACCATTCCGGCAAAGAGGCCGCCGAGGTAGATCTGGCCTTCCCCTCCAAGGTTAAATGTTCCGCCGCGAAAAGCCAGGGCCGCACCCAGAGAAGCTGTGAGTAAAAGGGCGATTCCGTCCAGGGTATTGCCTAAAAACCAGGGGGAAGACCAGGGCCCGATAAAAAACGCCCTAATGGTTTTCCCGCCGTTTTCTGAGTTAAAAAGAATCAGTACCATTGTTAAGACGATCGCTATGCCTACGGCAATAATTGCGCCAAACACCGGCGAGACAGCGGCAATCGGTGGTTTTTTAAACTTCATCATTCCCCGCCTTTGCTTTGTCCGCGGCAATAAGAGTACCGTCTTTCAGAATCATAACTTCATCGGCAAGAGACAGCAGCTCGTCGCAGTCTGTAGAAAACAGCAGAGCCGCGGCGCCCCGGCCAGCGTGGGCTTTAAGTTCTTCGCCAAGCGCGGCGCGGTTTTGCTGATCCAGGGAGCTTCCGGCTTCGGCTAAAACCAGTAGTGTCGCTTCTTCGGCGAATTCCCTTGCCAAAAGGATGCGCTGCAGCATTCCGCCCGAAAAGGAAGATGGCCTGCCGGATACCGCTCTGTCAATTCCCGCCATGCTCATGATCTTTTTGCAATGGGAGTTAAGGTAAGCTGTATCAAGAAATACCCTAAAGAAGCGCCTTGCCCTTCTGTAAACATGGATGATAAGGCTCTCGTACATTGGAAGTTCCGCTGCCAAATTACTGCCCAGCCTGTCCGCGCCAAGGTAGGCCCCGCCAGAATTACGGAAAGCCCGTACCCCCTTTCCCGTTATATCACGGCTGTTAAGCGTTATAGTGCCCTCGTTGCGGCTCTTGTCCGGATTGTTACCGTTGAAAGAGTCCGCCTGATCCAGAATACCCGTAACCGCAAGTTCCAGAGTCTCAAGGCCGCCGTCCCGAACACCGGCAATACCCAGGATCTTTCCCGGCATCAGGCGCAAATTAATATTTTTTATTAATGGAAGTCCCGATTTTTCCACCCCCAAATTTTTTATTTCAAGTATGGGAGATAAAAGAGAGGGCGGGATTTGCATATCAAGCTTGTCCCTTTGTGCCTTTGTGTCTTTGTGAGAGGTATTATTCAGTATATATAAATTTTTTCTATCATTAATCTCCTGTGTTGTGCCGTGGCGCATAACAGTAACGCGGTCGGCCACGGAAAGCGCTTCGTTGATTTTATGTGTGATAAGGATAATTCCCCGGCCTTCACTTCGCAGGCGTTTAAAAAGTTCAAACAGGCTTTCAGTTTCCTCCTGCGTAAGAACCGCTGTAGGCTCGTCAAAAATAAACCATTTGACATCCCTCAGAAGCAGGGCCAGAATCGCGGCCTTCTGCCGCTGGCTCACGGTAAGGGCCTCAGCCTGTTTGTCTATGGGAAGATCAAATTTCCACTTTTCCGACATTTCCAAAACCCGCTTTCTTGAAAGGCCCGGATCAAAAAACAGGGAGCGTACGCCGCGCTGATTGCGCGGCTTTTCTGCGCCAAGAATACAATCTTCCCATACCTTAAAACCGCGTATAAAACCGGGATGTTGGCGCATCATTCCAATTCCCAGGGCAAGGGCGTCGGCGGGCGCGAAAAATCGCCTCTCCCTGCCGTCGACAAGAATTGCCCCTGATGAAGGAGGGAAGTACCCGGCGAGTATGTGCATCAGTGTGGATTTTCCGCTTCCGTTTTCTCCCAAAAGCGCGTGAATTTCTCCGGGGCAAAGACTAAGGCCAGAGTTCTCCAGGGCCATAACCCCGTTAGAGGGAAAGTACTTGCTTATGTCGCGAAGTTCTAACATCAGTCCAGCTTTAGCTCCCCGGAGCGCAGGCGGGCGGTTAGCTGCGCCTGCTTTTCGCGGACAGCCGCGCTCACCGCGGCAATGTACAGGGGATCGTCTTCTACAAAATCAACGAAGCCGTCCGCTGTTCCCGCGATTTCGGCAATGCCGAAGGGGAGCTGTCCTTTGAGGAAGAGCGTGATCTTTTCACAGGCAGCTTTGTCCTGACGCAGAATAGTGCTGCCTATCACCGTACCCGGTCGTATCGCGTAACCGTTTGTGTCGAACCAGACTACTTTTATCCCGGCTTCAACTGCTGCCTGAACCACTCCGTGTCCCGCTCCGCCCGCGATGGGTAGCAGCACCTTCGCTCCTCCGCGGATCATGGCGGCGGCAAGTTCCGCTGCCCTCGCTGCGTCGAACCAGTTGCCTACCACCCGGAAATCAACATCAAAGAGCGGGTCAACCGCCTGAGCCCCTTCGATGAATCCCGGCAGAATGATATTGTTCATGACCGGGTATTCCTGCGCCGCCACAAGGCCGATTCGTTTAGCGCCGGCAGCCGCCGCCGCATTTTCCGCAGCGGAGGCCGATGAAAGTTCAATGGATTCCATGGTGCTAAGAGCCGCGATGTATCCTGCCATGAAAGCCTGCTCCCGCTGATTGTAGCGGAGCGTATATACATTGGGGTTTCCCGCTAGCTCTCCGTCAAGGAGGAGAAATTTCTGCTGTGGAAATTTCGCGGAGACTGCGGACACAATCACAGGCAGGGAAGGATTGGAAGAAACAATGAGGTCATATTCTCCCGAAGCCGCCAGGGTTGTTACCTGGCTTTCCCATTCGGCCTGGTTAAAGCCGCCCTCTATAACAGTTACTGACGGCGCGGTTTCAGGATTTGCATCGGCGTAATCCTTAGCCGCGTTTCTTGTCCCCTCCGCCAGCATCTCGTAAATGGGACTCCCCGCCGTTACCCCCGGGATAAAGACCACAATGGAAGCTCCGCGTTTTGCCGGATCATCTTTTTTCCCGTCTCCCTTGTTTTTACATCCGTAAAATAAAAATGTACTTAAAAGCAAGAGCACTAAAAGAGCGAGCGAAATTTTAGTTTTCATAATAAACTCCCGTTTGCATTTACCGGGAAATGAAAAACCCCGGCATTGCGGCGTCAATTACGCCTTCAATCCAGGGTTCTGTTAAAAAGAAAAATGCCCGTTCTATAAACAAGAAAATTTTCTTCCATCCGGACTATACCGTCGGCGCCGGAATTACACCGGCTCAGTTTTCGCTTCTGTCATTCTTAATCCGGAATCCTTGTCCGGAACCGGAATAGAAAACACAAAGCAAAAAGT
>Ga0123353_10011695_pt1 | contig 12385 bp, 8 predicted proteins | sample TergutLab28metaG_3_FD_92763 | JGI IMG/M metagenome (GOLD analysis project Ga0123353, IMG submission 92763) | Labiotermes labralis P3 segment gut microbial communities from Petit-Saut dam, French Guiana - Lab288 P3 | ecosystem: Host-associated > Arthropoda: Insects > Digestive system > Gut ... | reverse complement strand
GTACAGGAAAAATGAACTCCTGATGATGAGCTTCCCGAAAGATCGAAACATGTAGAGAATGAATGACGACTACCCCTGAAAATAAAGGATAGTCCACAAGTGTCATCGTGTTGGTTATTTTTTGAAACAATTATAATGATGCACGGAACAATGAATGTAAAAAAGAACGGAAAAATTATGTCAATGAAAAATTCCAATGACACCAGCGGGAATCGAACCAGTGACCTTCCGATTTGTAGCGCAGTACCTTAACCACTGTGCTACCGCGGCCCCCACATTGGGAAGTGATGTTTAATAATTCTGGTACTTCAAAACCGCGAGCATTATGGAACAGCAAGTCACAAATTCTTTTTAGCCACAAGAAACATAATTACTTACTACCGTACTCCAGAACAAACTGACTGGACATTAAATCGCGATATTACATCAGTATCTGCAAACAGCTTAACGATCTTCCACTGGCTGCAGCAGAAAACAGAAGAAAATTATGGTATTCTTCACTGCCTGCATATTTCATACCACCAGGATCTCCTCTAACTGTAAAATTACCTGAGGACCGTACACCGCAAAAATGTAAATGTTAAGAAGGTGTAAACAATTCTAAATTATAACTAAATTTAAATTAAACTGCGCATTTGTTCCGAAAATGTAATTTCTGCATTACAGGCCAGTGCACCACACTGTCTCGACACTCACTAACTTATTCCCTCAAGAACTTATGTCCTACGTCGTCAACAAAATGTGTGTACTTACACTGTGTGTGATAAACTGACGTCACCCTTGACACGTGCGCGTCACAAACAGCAACCGCAAAATACCATGCCACTCATGCCGAACAATAAAGAGGCACAATCATAATCAAAACCGAGTTCAGTTGTTACAATAATAGGTCACGTTAACCCTTTAGAAGCCTAGTGTTACCAAACGTACTGCCAGGTCTGACATTAGAAGCTCTTCATTTTTGCCAAGCAACTATAAACGCGGTGCTAGGAAAACTATTATAAACGGGGTGAAATGAAAGGAATAGAAGTGTGGCGAAAATCATCTAAAAGTGCAGTGAATTGAAGTGGGGTGAAGTGTAGTTATGTGAGGTGAAATGGAGCGGTAGGAAATCTAAATGGGGTTAAGCCGAATGACAGGCTAGTGAAGTATAGTTGGGTGAAGTTTAAATGGGAGGAAGTGAAGTGTCGACCAGTGTTGTGAAGTGTAGTGTAAGTCTTAGTAACAGGGTGTCTAACATTATCAGAAGATATATATTTCAAATGAAGTTTGCTGCTTGTATGGCTTTTTCGTTTACCACATTCCTTCGTGTTCTTTTGATCCTTTTTTTTAATCATCGTGTATATGGTGGTATGTTTTGTTTATCCTTATTGCTGTGTTTATGTATTCTTATTGTTATGTATGTTCTCTTCTGTATATTCTGTTTCCATCGTGCCAACTGGCACCCTTCGGCTACCCAGACTGAGGTTTCTCCGTGCTTTTTCCTCAGCTGTAAGCCAAATGCCAGGGTATAACTCGCAAAGACGGGGCACGACCCGCACTCTTCCCATTTAGTTGTATTGTTCCAGGTACTGTCTGTGTGTAAATGTGTACTGCACTACTGCCACCGGGTGTCAACCCAATTGCACTTAACAAATATATCAATATCAATATCAATGTACTTGTGTATTTGATACGATTGTCGTCACAAACAATCTATTTAATTCCCTATATACTACATTCACGGATTTGATCTTTCTTACGGTAGTGTTCTCTACGAGGTACGAACTAAATCTGTGTACGTAATACAGAATAATTTTACTTTCAAAATAGTTAAGTCGTTCCAAGAACCAAAAAAAAAAACATTTCTTGGTTACGACCAAGCGCTCCGAACATAAAATTCTACAAAACTGTAACTTTTCTGCCTGACTGATCGTTTATCTCATACTGTAAACGTCAGTAAACTGAACCTTGGCAGTCTGACAATCAGCACCTCCTGTATCACGAATTATTGTGGTATGGACTGTTCTACTGTGCTTATACAAAACTGACAACAAAGCAAAACGTGATTTGTTTCCTTCAACAATTGAAATGCTGCGTGTTGAAAGCGCGTGGAGGCGTTTTTATAGTCATAATAATCTTTATTCCTGTTTTTGATCACAATGTAATTGGCTAGTCATAAATCTTAATGCATTCACCATTCCGATCGACTACCAGTTATCGCACACACTTTCCCCTGTTACAAACTACTTCCACGAACAATATATACTGCCCTGTGTGGACACAACAGTTTAACTATCCGTTACGTAGAATATACTTGTGAGTGACCAGAGTCATATTCCGGCTCCATTGTTATCCATAACATAGAGTAATTACACTTTCCGATTATTATTGACAGCTATCGATTATTATTATTATTATCGATACTTACGATCAATTATTATCACTTACTATTCGTGATTACAGCGTTCCGGTGGAAAACTGCGCATAGGTAAATTACGGAGGCCCGCCATGCGACGGGCAAATGGCCAGTAAAGACATAATCACGTTAACAATGGAAATACATGAAATAGGATTACCCGTAGTTTATAATTTAGGTTCGAAGTTTTATTCTGAATGTATTATGCCAGCAGTCCAATGAATCGGTCAATTAAGTGCACCTGAAAATATATAATTAATCAAACACTCGACCCTCAACTCTTGATACACGCAGTGAACTGACAAAGGATGACATGGAGTCAGCAGGGGAAAGAAATGTCAATAAAACTATGATACAACTATCTTGTATGAGAGATCAAAGGCTCCGCAGAACGCAACTCATAAGTCACGCGCCTTCGGCAAAACCAATATCCTAACACGAACGTCGTTTTAAAGAAACCCCTCTCTCTGTTTGCTACATTTCCAGTATTACATAACACAGCATTTCTGTGACAGGCTGCCAGCACGTTTCGTGACGAAACGTCTACTTTTATACGTGCTAGGATAAAACAACCTCTACAAAAGACCATATCTATATTACCTGTGCTAAATTTACCAACGAAATGTACCAAGAAACGTCACATCACAAGCTCAATATGGCTGCCGCAATGACGAAAATAAATGGTTTTGTTAGAACTGCACCGTTCAGGCAGCTAGCCAATACGTTCGAACTGCATACTACATACCAAACCTTGTTTTTCAAACAATCCTACGATTAGAATTTATTCCTCAAACGTCATAAATTGTATTTCACCTTAAATTTGTCACAGAATTTTATAAAATGTTGATATGGGGCAGGATATTGATACGTGAAAGTAAAGATCATTTCTGTGAACAATTTAACGTAAGCGTCAACTTATGGTGCCTTTTAAGGATTAAAATACATGATAAAATAAACAAGCAGAAATCTGCACATAATAATAAATCGGTCAAATATATAATTAGTTAACACAAAAAATATAAATAATTAAAAAACCGTAAAGAATAAAATTGAACCATGAGGATCCTCTCCTTATAGAATATTCCGACAAAACCTCCATTTTATCCTGTTCGTAAGAGAGCAGTATGTGTTCGGTGCCCATTAATAAACACTGTTAACATTCCTAAAAATGCAAAATGTCAAATTCATCACATTGCGTAACAGACAGAATAAAACTTTTTGGGGGGCAAAATCGTCCAGTTGTGTTAGTAAATCAATGGCAATACAGTTCACACAAACGCAGCACGATGGTACAAAGTTTGTGTCGTGTGAACTGTATTGCTAGGTATAAAACTTTCTCATACTACTGGAAAAACCTATGGATACCTGCCTGCTACAGGGAATACTGTAATTTTAAAAGGTGCAAAAAATATATTTTGTGGTCGCTCCTATTTTAACAAATAATGAAAATAAGTGATACCAACATCAACCGCATAGAGTTCATGTTTTTACAGCTGGTGTATTGAAAACGAAGAGTATACCTCCTTCTTTTCGCGGCTGTTTGCACACATTCAGCGATACGATTAGTAAACAGGAGCAAGGATAATGCAGTCGGTTAGCACACGGTGTACAGCTTCGAGACTGACTGCCTCAAATAATCATGAAACCCGGCAAAGCTGTTGCAATGCTGCAGAGCGGCGTCACCAACATACACGCAACAAAACCAAAATTCTGGACGCCCGAGGAATGGTGGGCCAATCCAACACTTTCCCTGGGGTCAGAGCAAACGGAGCTCGAAGCTAGCTTAACACCTCTATCGGATGCTAAGGTTATGAATTCGTGAAGTTATACCTTCATTCCCCATATGCTTTCATGGCATGACGCTTCATCAAACAGAGGGGCAATTGTACGAAGACAAAGGTTACCACCTCACGATTAATTACAAGTGAAATAAAATACTGTTCCTGTTTACGTCATAAAGGCATCCAGGGGGAGAAAAAGTGTAGCTGTACTCACCCTTCAACACTAGGTGGAGATGAGTGATCAGCCTCACGCTACCGCCACTTTATCCCCTGGGAAAAAACGGATATCCGTCGAACAGCCGGCTTCGTCGGCCTCCGGAGTCAGTCTGGACGCTTTGGAGAAAAGAAAAATCCCTCGCCCTTTCTGGGATTCGAACCCCGGACCGTCCAGCTCATAGCGCAGTCACTTACTACGCAGTACTGGCTCCATGTACAAGAAAGCTCCCAGGGTTAAACAAAAAATTTTCTGAAACTTAAGCGCAAACGGTCTCAATTCAACCCACATCCTCACATAGTAATTATGTATGAACTGCTGTAATATTCTCACCCACCAACGCATAAGTTTTCAAATTGGTAGCATCCCATCCGGTCTTCCGAATCTAATTGTGTAAACGTTTCCTAGCGACACTCCCTTATGTATATCTCATAAACATTATCTGAATCCTGACGAATAACCTGCAGAAGTTTTCACGCGACATCGTGTGTTGTGTACGATAATTACGCAAGGCACAGGCGCTCCTTATCTAGAAATGAGTCACAACAGCTAAATTTACTAATCGCACTAATTATTGCTGAATCGCTACATTCAACACTGAACTGTCTAACAAAGAACTCCATCAGGATAACACGAGTCGAAAAGACACGTTTAGAAATATTAGTCTGCTGGTTTACGGCGTGCCGTAATTATGAAGACAGGTACCGACGTTTCGGAGGAAGATCATCCCTGAAGATGGGGGCAGAATGTTTGTTCCAGACGTTGGTGTCATGCTACTGAACTACGCGGCATAACATTCGAGATGACAGTCACGGCCATTGCAATCCCAGACTTCAAACAGAAACGCTTACCACGGTAATAAAACTTGTGGCCCGAATCACAGAGATTTTCATGCATTAATTCCATCACTCACTCGTGCTTCTGCATGTCCGTTACGGCTTTAACAGATGGGAACAGTTACGCTGGCGCTCTCTCTCTCTCTCTCTGTAGTATTAGGTCCCCAAAAAAGTTCAGTACCGGTAAAAGGAAAGTCCGATAGCTCACGTCCTGCGCGACGTCAATTCAGTGAACTGCAACACAACACGTTTACCTAATATTTAATATTAATATTTTCCTTCTATGCCGGCTGCGGTTCTACAACAGAACCAGAGTTCTTCAAAACCAAATTAAGAGTGTGGCTCCTCTCATACTTCCACCACCCGAACTGCGTTTTCAGCACGTTTTACCGATCTTCATTAAACCGTCATAACAAAACACATTCGAATTCGGTACAATGTCATGATAGGAACTGAATATTTTGTGTCGTTATAAACGAGTATTATTATCATAACCGAGCAGTATAATGTTATGGTTAACAGCGAGTAATTAATTGGTACCACAGAATATCTGACGGTGTAAACGAGGTGTTGCATAAACCGATGTCGTTATAACCGGGATCGAGCGTAATTTCTCTCATTCTCCGCCTTATCAGTTTTGGGTTCAGAAATTTACAAGATAATGTAAATTTACGAAAGGGACGTGTTCTACAATTAAGCCCTACAATGAGGATATATAACCACACACTTGAAATTGATTGTGAAAATCTCCAGACTTATTTCCTATTCATTCAAGATTTGGAGTAAATTATGGGACGGAGAATATCATACAAGAAGACAATAGAACATAGCGTATCTTCCAGTACTTAAGACTTACAAATGACGTGACAAGTAACGAATCATAATGAAACCCGCAATGATTTTAACTAACTAAGGAAGCTGAAGCCTTATTACATTAGGCAGGAAATGCTTTTCTTTGGCAGAAGAATCAAGCCGTAAATATGTACTTTGCTATGAGGAATTCCATTCTGAAATAACCACATCGTGAGGCGATTTACTGAGATTCCCTGGCTTCATTACTTTTAATATAGGTCCACAGCACAAAATGGTGTTTCCCATATTCCGGGTACCTTCACTGCCAGGGTCACTTTCCATTTTATATTTCTCCCAACTAGGGCCGCAGAAGTCCCTGACAACCCTCAATACTCAAGCCCACACGAGTGGAATTCAAGTTCCGGCAGGCAAAACATCTTACATGCTGCTTGAAAATCTTATGCAGCAAGGCAGCACATAAGGCATGGATTTTTACAATGGCCTGTTCATTCCACAGCACACCCACAAGTAACAGTCTACACTTCACACAATGAATTGGACAAATTCAGTCCATTACCGATTCTCATTCTGAGGAAACAACTGACTCCACTTACTACAAACCATACTTTTAAAATTTCCGCTCGTAACGGCAGTGAATATTCAGACTCTGCTCTTCTGGGCTGTGATATCGCGCAGACTGTCCGGCACTTAATGATGTTTCGCGACTGGACGATGTCACAGCCCAATGGACCACAGCAATACAAGAGTAGTCTCCTGGCATATTACGCCTTGTCGAATAATAAACAGTTCCTGACGTTTCGAAGGATAGTACAGTCGCCATCTTCACGACCCAGTCCTCACTCCTTCCGAATAAGTACATGGTATTTACCAACACCGAAGAAGGCTCGTATCTTCTGGACCACCGCTACGATAACTTCGAATCATGCAAGAATGTAGCCAAGTTCAATACTTCAGGTGATTTCAGGCTTCCGCCGGGACGTAGATGAGATCTGCGCCCTTCTGGGATCTTACGCAGCGGATGGTGGTAATTCCTTACCGACGTTTCGGGACAACCTATCGGTCCCATCTTCAAGGGTTAAGAAATCCCAAAATTTCTCTTAGCAGGTCCACATCAATTGACTTTCGTCACATCGCCAAGAAATAAACCACTCTTGAGACTCGTCATTCGTAACAATACTTACTCTTCAGTCGACGCTAAGCAACGTACTCGGTCAATAATGAGTCACTTAGTGACGTAACTAACAGCTGGCATATCGCAATGTTCGTACTTATTCACGATCTAGGGCGCTTGCAGCATTCCTCATCATTTACTGGGTCGAACGGTAGGGGGACGAATGAATGATGAACTGTAAAGGATCTGGAATGAAGTGGCCGCGGCCTATTTAAGGCAACATTCCTACATTTGCCTGAAAGGCTTCCCCGTTCTTGGTCCAGGGCCTTAGAGTACAGAATAATGATTCTCCAACTCACGTCAGTAGGTCCAGCTTAGCCTGAGACTCAGGGTTCGGTCCGCAAACCCTCCCAGATAATGAACATGCTAACAGAACACGCTGGATTCTAAACCTGGCTTTGAAACGCGATAAGTAAACGAGCTATACATGCAAGCTTTATAGTTACCAAGATTTACCTAATGTAATGGTGACAGTTACTGGAATAACAAACACATCACAAGGCGAAACCACCACCGGAAATTGTGGGCATAAATGTCCTCTTGTGCGCATGCGTGGATTTCATTGATTATACTTCAGATAAACATGAAATGGGTTCCGAATGAAAGTTAAGTCGTCTGAATATTAGGATGTCACACGAGATATGTAAAGCAGAGAAACAGTGATGGCAGCAAGTTCTTCTTCTTTTAACGTTCGGTGGATATCCTGACGAAGATACCTCAACAAACCCGTCACACAAGACTACTCAGAAACCATCTTCACAATGTTGTTTACACCGCGCATCTATATAAAGTTATTTACCTTAATACGGTTCCAACTATATGCACTATAAAATGGCTTTAAAAAGTTCTTATGAAATCAAACTATACTCCAACATGTTTCAGTGGCGGCCACCACGATCACCAAGGAAACTTCACTTTATAAACTCAAACACCGCATTACAAAAAAGCTGTCTTGTTATGCGCATGCAGTTAGATCCACGTCGCATTTTTTTTATCATCGTAGAACCTGGCGTGGACAGATGCACAGTATTGATGAAGACTGTCGACTACCGTAGAAATTCCACTATAAACGCAGGATGTAAGAAGTCCAGAATGTAGACATTTCGGCAGTAGTTGCAATATGACAACCAGCAATTGTACAGAAACTTGTAATTTTTACAATAACAACCAATATCAGGGTTAGTTCTGCAAACAATGCTCGACAATCATCACCAATACTCCACGTCTTTTCTTACCACGTTCTACGTTGATAAATAATGCCAAGTGGACCAACTGCGGGCGCACAATAACACACAGTTTTATTTTACAATGCCGCATTTTAGCTCATAAACTGAGCCTTCCCTCTTGACGGAGGTGGCAGCCACCGAAACATGTCACAATACAGTCTGATTTTACAAGAACCTCTTAAAATCATTGTATAGTGCATGTTGTTGGAACAGTTTTTCGATAAATAAATCAGAAACCAACGTTTCTCACATCGAGCCTACAATAACCAGTTCCACAATACCAAGTCTTACTTCAGCAGCTTATAGTCAGTCCATTGACGTCAATTGCCTACGCACAGGCCTTGACACTGCAACCCATTTTGTCTCAGAGATTTCAATATAATTCACGTCATGACGACCAAGTTAGCAAAACAAGGAGTTATGAAAATAATCTGTCAAATTTCCTATAAACGATTCCATAAATATGACTACCAAGAATTATTAATGATTTATTATATACACGTGCGTGAATGATCTGCTACTGTATACATGCCCTCAAACACAGACACGCCGTATAAACTTCCTTCCGTCGCCCTGTTCGTAATTTTAGCAAACAAATAAATGTTCCGCGCAATGCCACGTCCAGAACTGAAATAGTAAACTCCGGCCGTTAAACAGGAGGATGAATAAAAATTGAAACACCCTGCTGTTTCAAGATATTAAAAAAAAAACCATCATTAATAAAACTACGTATCACTGAAGACCTTTAAGGCACATTAACCTATAGTATCCCACATCACGTGACGCTACTGTCACTTCCTCCTCAAAGAGTTCGCATCACCGCCATGCTTTATAACATGATGGTCGGGAATTAAAAAGTATAAAGGCGGGACGGGTTCCAAAGGCATGGTGCCCTTGAAAATCTATGACTTTTCTGTAACTTTTTCCCCATGTTACTAGTGACGGGAGATGACACAACAAGTCTACCCTTCTACTGAAAATACACCAAAACCCGACACCACGACCAAAGTTTAACACATAACTGCCCTGCGTAACAGGAACTGTTAGCCCAGACACGTCATACGTCATACACACGTCAGCGTACTTTTGTGAATAGTTGCTGCAACTGTTTTCAGAACCTCGCATCTTCCTGTAACCAATGTATAAACTAAGGGAGCAAAATACCGGCGTACAGAACTTAACATTTGCTATGAAAAAGAAACTTTATTTGTTAGTCCGGGAAGATGTAGGGAAAAGCGTTGAGGAGAATATATCGTCTAAGGAAAAGCAGCAACCATCACCTGAAAAAAATACACCACTCCGGAAACCTACACGTACACAGGAGGATAATATTAAAATGGGTCTTCAAGGAACTGGGTGCAGGATTCAGGCTGAGAGGGTCTTCTGAGCAAAACGAGAGGAATTTGACCACCAAAGTAATTAGTAACACATCTCACTCACTCCCGGGCGCTATAACCCATGTAGGGTCTTGGCCGACTCTAGAAGTCGCCTCCAACCATCTCTGTCCTTGGCCTTGATCCTCCAATTTCTAACTCCCAGCCTCTCTGCATCCCTCCTCACTCCGTCCATCCATCTGAGGTTTGGCCTTCCCACTCGCCTTCTGCCCTCCGGCTTGTCCAAGGTGATTTTCTTACATGGTAGATTATCTTGCATTCGTACTATATGCCCTGTCCATCTAAGCCTGGTTATCCTAACTGTTGTTATCAAATCAGTCTCATCATACAGACGATACAGTTCTGATCTCCATGTAACCCCTTCACAGATAGGTCCATAGATTCTTCATAGTATTTTTCTCTCAAAGGCTCCAAGACGCAACTCATCTGCCTTACTCAGAACCCAGGTTTCCGCCCCATACATCAGGACTGGATTTATTAATGTCTTATATATAATCACTTCATACTTTCTATTTGTTTTTGGCCTTAAGTATATTCACCAACCCAAGTGACTTACATTGGTTAATGTAAGTCTACCGTTAATTTCGGTAGAGGTATCATTATCAGCTGTAATTAATGTTCCCAAATACACAAAACTGTTGACTCTGTCAGAGATCATATGTTTCACCTTAAAAACATTCTCAACGTATTTCTTCTTGGTGCCACAAATCATATACTTAGTTTTAGCTTGGTTAATTTCCAATCCCATCCTTATTGCAGCTCTACCCAATGCTATTGCAGCCTCTTGAAGAGATTTCGGGGATCTACTAATAATATCAATATCATCTGCATATGCTAATATCTGCACTGATTTGTAAAATATATTACCACGGCGGTTTACGTTTGCGTCACGTATTATCTTTTCCAGTGCTATATTAAATAAGATGCAAGCTAATGCATCTCCCTGCCTCAACCCATTTCGTATAAGAACATTTTCAGATATTAGTAACACATCTACTCCCTACAAATACACATAGGTTTATAAGCTCACTGTACTGTCTGGGTCTCATTTCAGCATATTAACTTGCTGGCCGATTTTCCCGAAATTCTGCATGGCCGTTATGCCACTAGCATCCACCCACACGTCGTAAATTACTATTTCCTACAACCAGTAATAACAACATGGACGAAGAGCGAATTTGTAAAGTGTAAGCGACACTATGGGCACTTACTTTAGGGTGATAAATGATGGAGTGATCAAACATGCAACTGTCGTTAAAATTATTTAAAAACAAAGTAAACGCATGGCGGCCGTGAAAATAATGTCAAACTTTTTAAGCTTGCATCCTACAACAATTAACGTCTCCGTGTTCCAGTAATAAGTTTTTGACAAAAATAAAATAACAAAAAAGTCGAGTTAATCAGAAATCTACGCAATAAGAAGCATGCTTTACGAGTTCGGACAGGAGCTCCTTAGTGAAATTACTTTATCGGCACACAAATGGATAAGTGTTGAACATGCAAAACGTCCTGTCTGCCTGTCTCAGAATTTCCAATTCTGATTCATTTAACCCGAATGGCCTGGCTTCAAGACGTTAAAACAGTACGTCCTGCATATAAATATAACTCCGGGGAATAACGTTTAAGAAAACTCAATTACTTTAATCACAAAACCTTTGAAATTTTTCGCTGACTTCATCCTTCCGTCCGAACTCTACACTCAGCTCGACTCAGTCTCTACATGAAATGAGTGCCAGGAACATTTCCTTCGGGGGAGGGGGAGGGGGTAAATGCGGCCGGTGCGTAGAACTGACCTTACCACCTTCATGTGCCGACTGTCTTGAAATCCGACAGCCTCAACCTCCTGACACCCAAAGGGCTTGTCCAGGCTTGTACAAAGGATTGCTTTACCTTTGTTAACCACAAAACACAAAAACCTGCACCGCAACATCCATGTGTCAGGTCGGACTCAAACGTGAACATTCAGGACCAAACACCACTATCCAGAGACATTCCATGCTGCAGCTGCAGAATCAGAAATTCGTACGACCAAGTCCTCGAAATCTGGTTGCAGCCATGCAGTTGTCTGCCACAAAGCGCAGTAAACTCAGTTGTTCACTGTCGCGGTTCATCCAGTCCGGTGAAAGCACCTCATGGGACAAGGTTCGCGTCAAGATGATATAGTGAACTAAACTACGGCTCGTTATTCTTCATAAAGCAGACGGCACTTCAAATGCAAACACATCGCGGCCAGCAGCGGCAAGAAGCAGACACGTGTGAAGAGTCTGGCACCGAGAAACACTACTTTTCACTAACCACACTGACAATATGGGGACCGCGGTAGCACAGTGCTGTGCTACAAATCGGAAGGTCGCTGGTTCGATCGCAACTAGTGTCAGTGGATTTTTCATTGACATAAAATCCTTCCGATCACACTATGGCCCTGGGGTCGACTCAGCCTCTAACAGAAATGAGTACCAGGAATATTTCCTGGGGGGCAAAGGCGGCCGGTGCGTAAGGCTGACAACCTACCACCATCCTGTGCCGTTGTCACGATATCTGGGAACCTTAAT
>Ga0123353_10011693_pt1 | contig 12387 bp, 7 predicted proteins | sample TergutLab28metaG_3_FD_92763 | JGI IMG/M metagenome (GOLD analysis project Ga0123353, IMG submission 92763) | Labiotermes labralis P3 segment gut microbial communities from Petit-Saut dam, French Guiana - Lab288 P3 | ecosystem: Host-associated > Arthropoda: Insects > Digestive system > Gut ... | reverse complement strand
TATTCCTGCCAGTTTTAATATGTATTTGGTAATCAATAAGTGTGTAACAGCTGTCAAAGTTTCAAACTTCTCTGGCCATTATCTCCGTAACCATTCAACTTTTGATATAGGTGTTTTGGATTATATCGGTATACTTTAACATAAGGAACACTCTCCAGAAGTCTGGCACATTCCTCCTGGGACATTCTGTATATGTATATGACATTCTATCACTAACAAACTCTACTCTCTTAACTGTTGACACTATTCTGTGGTGTACAAAGAGTTCTGATCCGAATTGAAACGTCGGTAAACAGCTATCACTGTACGCTATGAAAACCCCAGAAAAAGGAAGACTCACATTACATCTTACCCAACAATCCTTCACAACGGTTATTTCTCCTGCTGCATATTCTAGACGTCCCGAGTTAAATCCTCGACCAGAAGACAGGCTACTCTGGGTGAGGTTCTCCAGTCAAATGCCAGGATAATATGCCTAACTCAAATTAGAGCACTACCAGTTTGTTCCAAACTAATTTTGCACATACATACACACAATTAGACGATCACGCACCAATGTACATGGAAGCCGCGAACAATCTATATGTAAATCACAAATCAAAATACACAGTGTTGAATGTGTAACCAGTATTTATCAACCTACGGGTCGCGACACAAATTTGGGTTCAAAGCTCGTCTGAGTGGGTCACAAAACGATGACTCGTACGATTATTTTACAATATATAGTATGTTTATCTCTATTCCATTAAATCACTGAAAAGTCACATTCGTTGTACAGGCTTGTGTTTCGTTTCTGAATTTACACCTGTTTAACTCCCGTGATCGTAAGGAAAAGACTTTGGCTTAATCCGGGTCCCGACTCAAAAAAGGTTGAGACACTCTAGTTTAGTCTATTATAAATACATCGAAAAATTAATTCTGAGTATCTTTCCAGTAAAACTTACTTAAATTATCGGAATCAATTATTGTTTAAATATGTAATTATGCAATTACTTCAACAAGAAAGAGAATAAAACCGGAATGTCGTAATTGTCGCACATACTAATAGGGGGCGAATTACGACATAACTTCCGATTTTGAATTTTGTTTTGCTAAGGTAGGGTGACAAAAGTCGTATATACATAAGTCCGATTCTCTAGGGTTAAGGATTTATCATTACTTGATTAGTAAGAATTAGCGAACAAGTACTTACATAAAGTTTTTATAGCTAACTGAAAATAAACATTCACAGTTAACCTCCTTCCGTCCCAATAAACCTCCCGGTAATCTGTGAAAACGTCAATCATCGCTGGCTTGGTGGTTGGATCAGTCGTAGTTTACAATCTTTGTCATCCAGGTTTCCAGACCTCAGTTAGTTAGATTTTTAGACGTGGGAGCCCATTAATTATCTGGAGAACGGGAAACACTAGCGCACTGCGCCGTCGTATTTTGGATGCTGCAACCCACATAAAGAATAATCCCAATAAAGTGTTGCAAGATATACACCCGTGTTCACAGACGTGTCAGATTGTGTACTAAATTCGAGGGTGGTAAATTTTGCATTTGTTACAAGTAAAGAAAATTGTTCGTAAATATTGGTTCATTAATTCTTATTTCTTAACATTCCGATAGTGGTAACTGCGAAACTCTCGAAAGGCAAGTATTTATTGTTATGACGTTTCTAAAAGGCATGAGCTCCTGAAATGAATTCACTAAGTTGTAAATTACCTTGTGTAATGTTGCAGACAGTTTAGACAGAAATTGTTTCTTTGTGTGAAATTTGAGGTCAACAGGTCAGTATTTTGATTGTTATATTCTGTTTCTTGCTGCCAAAATTATGTTTGGGCCTAATGCCTAAGAAATTTTACGGTGACCCAGAAGGTGAAATTTATTCTTTTTTTTTGGGGGGGGGGTTTAATTCGTGACAATTATCTATTGCCTATCGCATGGTTATATTATAAGTAATTAAGAAGGCAGTCCAAATATCTTACACTTTGTCACGTATTTATTAGACTGACACTCTATGCACTAATAGTCACCTGTTTTATCAACAGTGCGCTATAATATTACGCTGATTGTGATGTGTCTACTATTAATACACTGAATTGTGTTTCACATAATAGTTGCTGACCTGAAAAACATATATCCATATTTTAATCCACCCGCCCGACAACCCGCTAGAGATAACCGATAAATTTCAACAGGTGTTTCTTGGAATTTATTGGTTGTACGTGGTGAAAACATAAAAACAAAGAATTTGTTCGACAATTTTAGTTGTAGATCCCTTAAAGAAAATTTAATTGCAATCAGACAAGCAGATTCGGAAATGTGGATCTTTGAACTGTCAGAGGAGAGTTCAACGTTACGCTTTTGTATGTAAATAACGAGCAATAAGTTAAATTAATATAGACTTTGTGTTTTTTAATTGCCATTATTAACTTATTTAGTGTTCAATGTGTTGAAAATGTTTAAAGAGTTTTCAAAGAAAAATGTTTCGCTAAGTCAAAAACATTTCAAATCACCGCTGACAAAGAATTAATTTTCGTACATTTGTTAACTGCCCATTGAAAAATCCGTCCTGTATTATATGCTTGGCACGTATTTGAGTGTACTGCTTTCGTTTTCTGCCCAGTAACTCGGTTCTTTTGTTATTTTAACTTTTGAAGTTCATGATGTCGGCTATTTACGAGAGACTATTATATTGTATAAAATTTCATCAAAGCCTGTCCCGGAAAAAATGGCCGACGAATCAGAAAACCGGTCAGCCAAACATCAAAATGTCAGTCTCGTGTTAGAAAGCTCATTTTGATAACAACAGATTAAAATGCATTTGTCAAATGCTTTATAAAGTGACTCGAATAGCAGCACATTCAAAGCTCTAACTATTGTTTTGAGATTAAAAAACGCGTACGAACATCTCTCGTTGCTTTGATAATGCATTCTACTTGCGTTCCTTGTTCCGTGTCACCCCTACCATTACATTACGATGTAATGTTTTTTGGTGTATAGGTGTAGATACTGGTTGGTTTGTGGTATATAGTCACATTTTAAATATATAACAAACCAACCAGTACATACACCTATACACCAAAACACGTAAATACCACAGTAATACAAACAGTACCCTATTATATTCATACACTTTCCATTTCCCTATAAATAGAGCAAATAATACATCGTAACAGATTAATTCATAAGAAATTCTGCAGTGAGACCTACTTACGCTGCCCATTAATCTCAAAGTCTGCTAGCCAACATCAAAACACCTCCACAGCGTTTTCAACATACTACATAGTATTTATTAAATTTTAATCTTCATTGTGTTAACAGATTATATTAAGCACCAAATCTTATTTTAAAATAATACTCCTTATAGTTTTAAGCAGTACGAGATCTCGTTCAACATCTGTGGCATTGCAACATGTATGTATGTTCCTTCCTCGATACGAAACTAGCCTGAAGATGGCCTTTTAAAAAGCCGAAACATATCGCTGTTAATTATTTAAACTGATAATTAAGTTGTGTACAGTCTCTGTTTACTATTGTTTTAGTTATTAGCCGTAGAAACTTCAAAGGTCATATATGAGCACCTAAGTGAAAAGTCATATTTGTGACTCTAAGGCTTGGAAAGTTATGGACAGCGTCCCCAGTACCTGTACTATCCTTGCATATTACAGCGTCAGTGCAGGTTACTTACCCTGAAGTTGTCGCTCATGAAGCAGTATACAAAGGGGTTAACCATGCTGTTAGCACTGGCAAGCCAATGACAGGCGAAGTATGATAGCGCATACACTTGGCGTTCTTCATCTGTTTGGTAGGAGTCGAACCCGGGAACGAAGTAGTAAAGCAACAGAAATGTTTGCAGTGGAAGCCAGCACAAAGCAAATAATACCACAATAGTGACCAGCATCTTGATTATCTGTAAAGAGTAGATTCACCAAATCTCCCATCAGGTGTCTTGTTTAGAAATTTCTGAAAACAAAAATTATCACTCGACAATAAAGCGTCTGTACTTTGTCGCTTCACCAAAACATATCGACTGGTGTGTTGGTCCACCCACACTCGTATCCACTGAGTACCGGTGTCTCCCTTTTCAGAGCCAAAGCACTCGATGTTAATAACAAGTGGGACTACCCTTCCCTTCCCTTCCCTTCCCTTCCCTTCCCTTCCCAATTATACCTTCGTTGTGTGAACAGAGTAATTTTATCAAACATTATCACCGCTTATTGAGGGGATTATAACACTAAATTATTTTCTCTTGACTATTTACCTTGCTTCCCTCGGCCATGGGACACAATTGACGTTAGTAGGTCCGACTCTGCTGAATTAAGCACCATGCTGTTAAATCGTATGAGACTTATTGTGTGTGTGCGTGCGCGTGCGTGCGTGCGTGCGCGCGTGTGTGTGGGGTTATTGTTTGTTCGTTGTTTTTGGCGCGACAATCCCCAGCGGGCCAGGGCTTCCTCGTTCACGTGGTTTCTAAATTACACACAACGACGCACCACAGTCAGTAGGACTCTTCTGAACGAGTGATCATCTCGTTGCAGAGACCTTTACCTGATAACACACAACACTCACAATAGAGAAACATCCATACTCTTGGTGGGATTCGAACCCAAAATCTCAGCAAGTGAGCGTCCGCGAACGTACGCCTTAGACCGGCGTGTGGAGTTATGGCTCCAAAAATTCTTAATTGGACTGAAATACATGTTCAGTTTTCAAGCTCAGAGGAAATGAACACCGCCGAGTGCTTCTACCCATGTGATACGAGAGTGAGAGGGTGTCTTCCGCTCCGGAAGTGGTGAAGAAGGAAGAACCGCACCACCTGTTAGACAGTTCCTGTACATTAACTTTGCGAGCTGCTGTCAGACTGTGACTTTGTTGCCTGAGTGAAGAGTATTTTGCTAGTACTTGAATAATTGAGTAAGGGTGCATTGTTGGTAACATGGCATAATGTTCCAGTGCCTAATACATGTAATGTAGTATGTTATTATAGACATAAAAGAAATTCTGTAATATTAAGCATTAAAATTATGTGGCAATGACCACACTGGGGACTGGGTACATGAAACCGTTAACATAATTAGTTTAAATAATGAAAACCTACTTGCTATGTTAAAAAACAGGCCCACAACATATTGTTGCAGTTATATTACTAGAATATCGAATTGGGAGATTACCGCAATACTGCATTAATAATATAGCCCCAATAATGAATGAAGATAATTAACCACAACTTCCTCTCAACGTAAATTGTTACCGTAGGTGTATATATTCAGTCAGTCGGGAAAATGTATTATTTCTTGGAAAGCGTATCATTAAATGATTCATTAATTTATCGAACAATTTCATTTACGCAAAATTCGAAAATAATCTAAATATCATTAATTGTGAATCACAATACTGAAACAAACATAAAAATTCAAAATTTACGCGTACAACACCAAGTTTTTCTCCAGTTTGTGAAATTACGTATGGCGTACGTACTCTGAAATTAAAAAAATGTAGCGTGGAAAGTTTCCTAAAAAATGTTGAGTTACACCAGCGTACGTAAAACTGTTCTCTTTTACACCGACTGGGAATGAGTTATTGTCATGGGAAGCAGTTACATGTGTTTTAATTCTATAACAAAGGAGGCAGTGCTATTAACTTACTTCTGTTCAAAGCATTCTCTCTCTGCGAGTTCCATCCAGCAGCAAAGCCAAATAGAACCGAAATGTAATACATATACAAACAGTAGTCCGCAGAGTGGTACTTTTTTGTCGAAAATAGTGGATGCTGATATGCAAAGGGTTCCTGTGACATAAGTAAAAAAATGTACTGTCTTTTAACATAGAAAAGAAAAATTGAAATCGTTAGCCAAGCACTGTGATAAAAATTCTGTCAGTATAGGAAGAACTGAAAGTGTGTTAATATAGAAAAGAAGAGTTCACCCTCCACCATTTTCTCGCTGCACTCGCTATTTTATGTCTTGCATAATGCCACTACGCATTCTTTTTATATAGATAATAGTTGAATTACTCAATTGTCAGAGGCAAACAATTTAAGTACAGAATAAAACACAAAACAACAAACAAGTCGATTCAATTATTGGATAAAAACTGTACAATACTGGGTTACAGAACCATGAAGAACTGGAACAACTGGAGTATTAATATTAAGAGGAGTGTAAACCTAACACCAAGGCCGAGTGGCGCAGTCAGTACACTGCCTACGGTACTGCCTGGTAGCCCGGGTACCCGAGAGTCTATTCCCGGTGGAAGCAAAAATTTTGTTTCTCTCCAAAGCGCTGGGGTCCATCCAGTCCTCCATTTAATTGGCACCGTGCAATCTTTTCCCGGAATAAAGTGGCCGCAACATGAATTTTAACAATCTTCTTCATTCCGTGCTGGGGTTAAGTTTGTTGTGTGCACGTGAACGACTTCTTGTGAAACGAGTAACCCTGAATTCTAAGGAGCCGATTAAGAGTAAGTGCATAACGCATTCTAGAATATATGAATGATGGTTTTTTATTGCAGTTACATAGGAAAACTGGTTGTTAATCATGGTTAATTCCACCTGCACAGTTCTGTTCGTCAAAGCTGAGTAGGTAGCTGTGGGTATGGACAACCTTTAAAAATTAACGAACTTTTCTGCAATCATAAATGAAAAGTGAATAAATACAACTGTATGACATTCTGCAAAATAACATACAGCATCTGTACATTATTAAGTACTGACCCGCACCATTATCAAACCATTCGGTACAAGCACTTGTCCTTTACGTACCTGTCCAGGCCCACGCTCGTGTTCACGCATCTTCTCTGCAATGGGTAACAGGACTCTTTCCAAGGGACAACGCAGACGCCAACTCTCATCTTGCACCAAGATTAAGAATGAGAAGAGCTACACCTCTGCTCCCCACTGTACCTTCTATGGCAAGTTATGGGGTGATATTTACCTTAGTTCGATGAACTTTCGTGTTCCGCACGGCAAATTTCTTGACTGGATGAAGAACTACTAAATTCATATTATATATGAAGTCACAAGCTACAAAATGCAGCGACCATCGCACAGTCAGGCTTATACAGGAAAGATACTTAGAAGAAGAACTCAAAGGAAAATAGAGATTGTACTCGGAGAAGAGGGGACCGCAGTAGCGTAGTCGTTAAGGTGCTGTGTTACAAATCGGAAGGTCGCTGGTTCGATCCCAGCTGGTGTCATTGGATTTTTCATTGACATAAAATCCTTCCGATCGCACTAGGGCTCTGGGGTCGACCCAGCCTCTAACAGAAGTGAGTACCAGGAGTATTTACTGGGGGTAAAGGCGGCCGGTGCGTAAGGCTGACAACCTACCACCACCCTGTGCCGTTGTCACGAAATCTGGGAACCTTAACTTCCTGGAATCCTCTGGACAACTCCAGGCCTGAAACGGGACTGCTATACCTTTTTACTCGGAGAATATCAGTTTGGATTTAGAAGAGGAAAAGGAACTAAGGATGCAGTTGGGATGCTGAGAATAATATCAGAACGAACCTTGGAGATAGATGTGGAACTGTGTGTTTGCTTTGTAGACTGGCAGAAGGCATTTGACCGAGTCAACTGGACCAAATTAATGCAGATCCTAAAGGGAACTGGTATTGACTGGCGCGAAAAAAGACTGGTTAGCAACTTGTACATGGCTCAGAGTGTTATACTACGACTGAACCGGAGGGAGACATGAAGTGTGAAGATTGGAAGAGGAGTTAGACAAAGATGCTGTTTATCACCAATTCTGTTCAACTTGAACAGCGAATGTCTTACCAAGGAAGCTCTGGAAGAGTTTGGAGACTTCAAAATAGGAGGGAAAATCATTCACACTGTGAAATATGCATATGACCTTGTGTTACAGGCTAAGGAAGAAAAGGTGCTACAGGATATGATTAACACACTACTCGTAATTGAAACTGGAAGATGTTATGGAATGGAAATGAATGTGAAAGAAATAAAATTAATTACAATTTCAAGACAACCATTCCAAGTAGAAATTATAATTTACCAAAAACAACTAGAGAATGTGGAATCTTTTAAATATTTGGGTAGCATGTTAACAAATGATGGAAGATGTACTTGTGAAATTAAATCCAAGATTGCTATGGCAAAAGTTGCATGTAGCAGGAAAAGGGCTCTTTTTACAAGCACATTTTACTTGGAATTGCGAAAGAAACTAGTAAAATGTTACATTTTGAGCATAGCTTTATATGGTGCAGAAACATGGACCCTTCGGGTAGTAGATCAGAAACAACTGGGAAGTTTTGAAATGTGGTGCTGGAGAAGGATGGAGAAGATCAGTTGAACAGATCATGTGAAAAATGAAGTGTTACTTAGAGTCAATGAGCAGAGTAATATCCTACATGAAATAGGTAAACGGAAGGCTAACTGGATTGGTCACATTCTGCGTAGATACTGCCAACTACAAAAGGTTATTGAAGGTAAGATAAAAGGAGGGAATAGAAATGACAGGTGGACGAGGAAGAAGAAGTAGGAAGCTACTGGATGACCTTAAGGAAAGGAGAGGATACTCTCATTTGAAGGAGGAAGCTCTAGGTCACACTACGTGGAGAGCTGCTTTGGAAGAGGCTTTGGACCTGTCGTAAGACAGACTACAAAATGGAAATATATATATATATATTCTCATAAAAATGAATTCCTTTGAAATGCTATGGGACAACACAGCGTGCAACATAATGCTGGTAAAACTGAAACTTTTGAAAATGTTTCTTAGGAATATTACGATATCCTTTTTTTTTTATTAGGAAAAAATTACTGTTTCTTGCTTCTTGGCCGGACGACTTCATGTTGTGTTTTACGACGCTGTTAATAAGTCGTAAAACAGTTCATAGCGTCGATGGTAGAATGACTGATAAGTGATGCGTTGGAGGGGATTTGGTAGAAAATGCTTTTATCCTAAAGGACCAAGTAACTTAGAATTTCCCCGAGTGTGATTGGGACTAGGACGAGGATCCTCAAGCAGCATATACGGTTTTCGGCCGAGATTACATAAAATTCTCCCACACAGGCCTACCAGTTTCTAAAATTACCACTGCATTATTCTGCTCGATTTGGCATGAAGAATGGGCAGTTTCTGGGTAACTTCATACTGCATCTAATTGTCTGCTCAGTAAGTAGAGTTCTATTGTTTAAAGATAATAATGGACCCTATTGTTTGGATGTATTACTTGCGTTTTACGCAGTTACTAAGGTTTTGTGTTGGTGTGGCTTATCTACATGCTAACTACTGTCTGAAATGATAAGTGATATGGGAGAAGAGAAATACGTAAAATGTTTTTGTGTGGGAACATGAAGCAAACAGACTGCTTGCAAGACATGTGAGTAAATGTGAAAGTAGTAATTATTAAAATGGTCCTTGAAGAAATTGTGTGGTATTGCGTGGGTTCGATTCTTCTGATTCTTGAGAAGTGACTGTCTCTTTTGAAAACGGTAATGAAACTTCAAGTTTCATATTAGGAAGAACTATTAGCTTTTCGACAACTATTATCTTTTCAATAACTCTGTTCCTTGGACGTAGTTGATGCAAAGAGTTTTGTTGTATTTGCCCTTTAATTTTTTGAACCCGTCGAAAGGATTCTTTTTGATTACTCTGTCAGTCTAGGCTGCTATGGATTTTGAAGAAACTGGAAATGAAATAAATACCAGTTTCGAGAAGCAAATTCTTTATTGAAAAGCTTTTGGTGTTCATGTTATTCTCCTAGCTTGTGTGGAACACCCAAATTCGTTACTGAGTTCAAAAGAGTCAGTTTCAAAGGCCAAAATTTACTATATAACATGATAGGTTGTTAAGCTTAGCCCAAAACACAGAGAACTAAAGTCTGTCGCGACGGCTTTCCACCATAACTCGGGGGGTCGTTTAATCCTTGCCAACTTCAGGAGAGGTCTTTAAGTAGTGGCAACAAACCCGGTAGATAATCCATTCAATATTTCCTTACGGACAAAAGTAGTCAGTAGGACGAAAAGAGGAGAAGAATTTCAAGAAGATAAAAGCAGATGAAGCAATAAGACTGTTGCTTGCCTGTCATGACTACGGCCACGAGAGCTGCAATTTACAGTGACATAGCATCACAAACCGTTTAGAATCCGACTTCCAGTATCACTAGTCGCACACGGATATTACCTCTTAAAGTAACCATGGGCCATGGTCCTGCTTGAAATTGTCCTGCCGTTCACACGTAAAATCCATCGCCCTAGAACGCGCTATCTGGGTCGGTTCGTGATCCACGCGTTGCGAACTCTTTCCTATGGCCCGAAGGGAATAATTTTTCTAGTAGTCCACCGTCGGAGTTTACTAGTTGCTTCTGGCCTTCAGTGTTCAGATAACGACAGTGTATCATTTGCGCTCCAGGTTGCTGAGCATCCAGGTATTATACTGTATGTGTTCCGCTGTCATTGTTAGATGTGACAATTGTGTATCAGTTTGGAGGGAAGGTGGAGCCAAAGAAAGTTGATAAAGTGATAAGAAGTGAAAAAGGAAAAGATCTCAATATCATTAGGGGCTTCAAGTTCCGTTTCCAAAATATTCTTGCTTAGAACATGGAACGATGGTGCTGTACTAATAACAACGTAAATTCTGCAAGAAGTTCAATGAAAGTCGAGAGATTTTCGGGCTGAATGTGATGCACAACAGTGAAGCTGGCTGCAATTGACATATATTAAACAATTCTGTCAACAGAAGGGCAATGGAGACTTGTGTGAGAGAGCGCGAAAACTGATTCGCAAGAACTTCGAAGCCAGGACTTGGAAACTCTTACTTTTAAAGACACAGAAAATTAGGAACAAAATTCTGAAAGTGCGCTCGTCCCACCTGCCTCCTCTCCCAACAGACATTAAACTCATGAAACCTTAATTGCTTTGTAAATGTTAACAACTACTGAAGAACAGGTTTTTCTTGCTCACGAGTCTGAAGATACGCTGTAATGAGTTTCTGCAAAACTTATAAGTTCTTAGCGGCTTTAGTGTGCTTTAGGTTGATGGGAATTCAAATTAGTGACAAAGTTTTTTCACCAAACGCTTACAATTAATTGATTCAAACATCGTCACCATGTGTTGTAGGTCCACCAATCAATAAATATCAGAAGTCGTATAAAGACATATTCAGAAATACAGGAGCCGAGGCTGCAAAACTTGGCTTGAACGTTTGTTAAAAAACTGTTATGCTCTCTTCGGAACCGCCGTTCATAATGCAGCGACAACAAAATGACCAGGCTCTGAAAACTGGGTTTAAAAGATGCGTCCCGCGGTCACTTTTCAGATAACGCACGTGTACCAATTGCGTCACAGGCTGCTGAGGGTCATAGTATTAGTTGCGTCCCGCGGTCAGTTGTCAGGTACACAGTTGTGTACCGGGATGGTGAGGACGAACAAACAAGTTCTGGTGTAGAATCGGGTCCAAGGTATCTTGGTTTGATGTCCGTCTGCGGCGCTGCCTAGTGGGTCTAATTAAGCGAGGGCTGGCCAAAATTCAAATTCACCGAATTCCACATGATGTTACTTTACATTACAAAATATAAATTCATTTTCTGTAAATAATATTAAATACTCATTTATATACAACTAACAATGTTACCGTATTTACAGGACCACAAAGATCGATACAGACAGACATCTATACACAAACTGCGTACAGAAGGTAAATGGCAACGAACTTGTACCTGGAACAACAGTCACACAGTTTCAGTACCACAACGCTGTAAGTTTATTCTTTTAAATTTTATATCTATTAGAATTTTAATATTTTACTCATTCCATCGAGGGCGACACCTGTATTCTTTGATCTGAAAGAATTCCTGAGGATGGCACACCGGTGCACAAACATGTAGGAGACCAACATCTGTCATAAATTGTATGTTACTAAGTACATGTGTTGGTTAATGTATGAATTAAAACAGAGCGTTGAGAGTAGCAGCGGTTTGGAATGGTATTTTGTACACAAACTGTGGTAATGATTTTGTTAATTATCTCTGAAGAGTCTATTTAGTTTATTAAGTGAACTGATTATGGTGCATAGAAAGAAAGTTACGTAACGAGTTAACTAATTAAAATCGAAATATTTCACTGGAAAGAAATAATTTTTGTAGCAATTTATATTAGGCTAACTTCTGTTTGCACAAATTTTGAAGTCCTTTATTTAGGTAGAGCTGCAAAATTGATTTGAGGCGATCCAGCTCCGTTTGTTGCATTGGTGTATACCTTTGAACCTTATTATTAGAATACAGAAAATTAACTGCTAATACATGCTCCTGTGGAAGTTAGTAACGGTTGCATACAGTGGTGTCATGTACAGTACGTACGGAATTTGAACATCCAGTTCCACGTGTAATCTACGATTTTGAGTGCACAACTTAAATTTTAATAAAAAGTTATCAGTGTGCGAAC
>Ga0123353_10011692_pt1 | contig 12388 bp, 6 predicted proteins | sample TergutLab28metaG_3_FD_92763 | JGI IMG/M metagenome (GOLD analysis project Ga0123353, IMG submission 92763) | Labiotermes labralis P3 segment gut microbial communities from Petit-Saut dam, French Guiana - Lab288 P3 | ecosystem: Host-associated > Arthropoda: Insects > Digestive system > Gut ... | reverse complement strand
TGCCAAACGACCGGTGTTTTTTTTTCTCTAACAAGCGCGCCCATGGGAAAGGAGAGGGGGGGGGGGGGGGGGGGGTAGAGAGAAAATCTCAGCCTCTAAGATTCCATAGCGTCTTTGTGCAGATTTAATTCACTTACTCTGCAGCCATTCGTATGACTATCAAATGAAGTCTTTTAATATTTTGTGCACTCCCTGACGATGGGCCGGTGAGGCCGAAACATGTAGTAGTTAACGTATTGTAACATTGTGATTCTGACTAATTGTGTGCAGTGGTTCGTTTAAATTGTGTTAATTACATCAAGTTTTCCCTTCAATCCAATGCGCTAGTGAGATCTCACTAGCGCATTGGATTTAAATTATAAGACATAATGTCTTAATGAAAACACGTTAACAGGGGTTGAGTTTCGTGATGGTTTATGTATAGGTCGGTTTATGTATAGGTCGGTTTATGTATAGTTCGGTTTATGTATAGGTCGGTTTTCACCTTTTTTATAGGCCACGTAGGCCCTTGGGGTGAGTGGAGGTATAGCTCTACTCTTTTCTAGGACCTTCGGCACTAGATGGGAGTGGGAGGGGTCAGCCCCACGCCCCGGCCGCCTCTACTCCCGGGAAAGACCCGGTACCTATTGTACAGGAGGATGGGTGGGCCCCAGGGCCGGTCTGGATGGACGTAAAATCTCGTCCCCACCGGGATTCGATCCCGGACCGTGACTTATGGTATAGAAACCCAAAAATGTGGCTGTTGTAAACGAAAGAAATTTGTTTGCCAGTGAAGTTGTGTTGCTTGAGAAAAAAGTATTTTTGGTCTCACACTGAGAAAAAAACAAGAAACTCGGCACCAAGACCCTCTTTAATTTGAGACCCTTCAAAATATGAAGTAGGTCTACATCTCTTTTCCAAATCGTCCATACCGGCTCTGAAGCCCAACAGCCTTCTATACAGTGAGTACCGCAGTTCCTTCCCAGGAATAGAGTGGACGGGGTTAAGATGAATGGAGCGATACCTCCACTCCCCCCATGTCTTCGTGGTACACACATGGAAAACTGCATCGTCTTCATTAAGTAGTCTTCTCCATCCTCCCTGTAATTCCTTTTGGGCGCTTTCAAAAAATTGGGAAAAACGACTATTAGCTTCGTCATGTCTCCGTCCGCACGGAACACAACGGCTCCCACTGGACAGATTTTCATGAAATTTGGTAATTGAGGATTTTTCGAATATCTGTTCAGAAAATTCAAGTTTTATTAAAATCTGACATGCGAAACGGGTAGTTTAAATGAAGGCTCATGTAAATTTATGGGCCGGGTAGCGTAGTCGGTATAGCGACTGGCTACGGGCTGAACTGTCCGGCGATCGAATCCCGGTGGGAGCGAGATTTTCCGCGGCTGTCCAGACCGACCCTGGTGCCCACCCAGCCTCCTGTACAGTGGGTACCGGGTCTTTCCGGGGGGTAAAGAGCGGCCGGGGCGTGACGCTAACCCCTCACCCCCTTCTAGTGCAGTGGTCAAGAAAGAGTATAGCTATACCTCTACTCCCCTATGGGCCGTACGGCCTGTACAGAATCTCAGTGCCTGTACAAGGATGCACTTTACTTACTTTTCATGTAAATTTATGGCAATATTTCGCTGAATTCTTCTTACAGTGAGACACATTGCAGATAAATGCCGTAGAGAAAATCAAAACACAGATTTAGGTTCAATAATTTTTCCCCGAAAATCGTGCCGTTTACGAGACAATGTGGGAAAATACGAGACAGCCTGGCAACAGACTACAATATAATACGGCGCAGAAAAGATGTGATTTTCATGCCGGATGAATAAAGCCAGGATACAGACACACACTCAGAATATTTAATACTTACTGCTTTTCCATGGCAACAAGTGTTACATGAACACACCTCGGTATTAAGTTATACGTTCATCACCTGTCTTGTCTTACGTAGGTACATCCAGATAATCTCCCGAGTAGCATGATGTCAAAAAATGACACCGCGGTAACAAGAGGTTCAGCAAATAACAAATTACACTAAATCTGTGGAAGGTATCACGTGTCCATGCGCAAACTCGAACTCGGTAAGTGCTGCGAGCAATTACTGCCAGAACTGTACCCGGCATATAAAGAATAGCTCAAACGTTTTGTGTTGGCTCAGGGGAACTGATGCAGCACCATGGCTGCTGGTCCATTCAATCAAGTCGGATTGTTTTGTGCGCGAGAGAGGAGCAAGGTTGCCTGAATGAGACGGCGCTTTCTCTTCTCTCACCATGTAAATCCACCAGTCGATTAGACTGCATTACACAGCCACAGTTCTGTTCCTCCCATCAGCCTTTTCCACGGCGCTCCGGTTGGACTGCATTGCATAAGGTGACGACCAGGGCGTCCTCTACACGGTCACAGCAATACGGATTATCGCATCATTCCGAAAATGATGTCTACCTAAATTATACCCAGTCCTACGCATTATGTTTGTACACTGAATTCTGTATTGTACTATAAACTGCTGTGGACAAATGTCCCGTTAGAAAGGATTGCAAGACAGAAAACTGTACGTTTATTGCGGCACCATGCCTGCAAACTTGCCAAACAAAAAGAAATTGCTACAAATTACGCTGATTCATCACTTAATGGGGCAGTGTCCCTACCGGGTTACGCTGATCCCCATTCATTGGGACCCTGTCCCTACCGGGTTACGCTGATCACCATTCATTGGGACCCTGTCCCTACCGGGTTACGCTGATCACCATTCATTGGGACACTGTCCCTACCGAGTTACGTTGATCACCATTCATTGGGACACTGTCCGTACAGAGTTAAGCTGATCACCATTCATTAGGACACTGTCCCTACCAAGTTACACTGATCAACATTCATTGTCCCTATCAAGTTACGCTGATCACCATTAGTTGGGACACTGTCCCTACCAAGTTACGCCTATCACCATTCATTGTCCCTACAAAGTTACGCTGATCACCATTAATTGGGACACTGTCCCTACCAAGTTACATTGATCACCATTCATTGTATCTACCAAGTTACGCTGATCACCATTAATTGGGAAACTGTCCCTACCGGGTTACGCTAATCACCCGTCATCGAGACACTGTCCCTACCAAGTTACGCTGATCACCATTCATTGTCCCTACCAAGTTACGTTGATCACGATTAATTGGGACACTGTCCCTACCAAGTTACGCTGATCACCATTAATTAGGGCACTGTCCCTACCGAACTACGTTGATCACCATTCTTTAGGACATTGTCCCTACCAAGTTACGTTGATCACCATTCATTGGAACACTGTCCCTACCACATTACGCTGATCACCATTCATTGGGACACTGTCCCTACCAAGTTACGCTGATCACCCTTCACTGGGACAATGTCCCTACCAAGTTACGCTAATCATCCTTCACTGGGACAATGTCCCTACCAAGTTACGCTGATCACCCTTCACTGGGACAATGTCCCTACCAAGTTACGCTGATCACCAATCATTGGGACACTGCCCTACCACGTTACGCTGATCACCCTTCACTGGGACAATGTCCCTACCAAGTTACGCTGATCACCTTTCACTGGGACACTGTCCCTACCAAGTTACACTGATCACCATTCATTCAGACACTGTCCATACCAAGTTACGCTGATTACCATTAATTGGGACACTGTCCTTACCAAGTTACGCTGATCACCATTCATTCAGACACTGTCCCTACCAAGTTACGCTGATCACCATTAATTGGGACACTGCCAAGTTATGCTGATCACCATTCATTCAAACACTGCCCTTACCATGTTATACTGATTCACAATTTTTCTCACACCAACCAATTTGTTGCAGTTCTAGCGCTATGCGAAAAAACAGTTCGTGTGTGTTCAATTAATTAAACTTCGCATCCTAAGTGTACGAAGAAGTGGAGACACAGCGCATCTTATTAACCTCTGTCCTAGATGAAGGCAGTAAGCTGCAGCACGCCACGGCCTCTTTACATGAGACGCACAGCCCTATTTACCCACTGAAAAGCCGCGATGACCTACAGAGCAGGTCTGGAGGCTGTGGACAGGAAGTACCCCCCCCCCCCCAGCAATCAAACACCCAATCTCTATCGTGAATCACGTAGTAATATCTGCCGAGTAGCTGATTACTCTGACCACAATATTTCGTGATTTTCCTCAGCCCGTCCGGGCAAATACCATAAGAGGCGATGTACCGTTAAACAGACCACTGTCAAAACACAGGCCATCCGTAGGCCTGCCAAACCACCAGTCATAACAATCTTCCTATTTAATTCGACGCTAAGAACAATGAATGACGTCTGGAAATGAAAGGTTATCTCGAAACAGGCCATGGCAGTGTCCATCAACCACTGGTGGAACCGCGTGGTGGGCAGAGCCTGAATGCTGTTCCAGAGATGCATAAACTTTCACAAAACAATAATATAATACAATACAAAGCAAAAAATACACTTCTTGGGATAAAGCTTTGCTTTTACCAATTTTTAGGCGCTTTAACAAAACTGCGAAAACTGAAGGACAGAGAGACACAGACATGTCTGTCTTTCCGTCCTTCTATCCGTCAGTCTGCAGTCGGCTCACACTGGGCGGATTTTCATCAAATTTAATATTTGTACATTTTTCGAAAATCTGTCTGGCAAATTAAACCTTCTTTGAAATCTGACAAGACCAACCGGCACTTTACATGAAGACGTAAGTACATTTGTGATAACATCTCGCTCACTTGTTCTTGCAACGAGAAATGTCTTAAACAAAATTTGTAGAGAATATCAAAACAAACGTTTTATGACCAGTAACTTCCCAACCACCCCCCCACCCCGAAAATCGCGCCGTTTATGGGATAATCTGAAAAAAATATGGTACAACCAGAAGGTCAAAGATGAAAATATCATACAGCGCATGCGCTTTTCGTGCAGGATAACTAAGGCTAAAAGTACACACTCAGAATATGTAGTAGTTATTGTTTTTTCTACGGCAACATGGCCGCACGAACGCGTTTCAACTTCATGTTCTTTGCCTGTCATGTTGTACTATGGTGGCAGCACTGCGGCTTTAAACAAAACCGCTGAGACGCAGGACGCCAAATCACTAATCTGCGGAACATTCCGCGAACATCGACTACAGACCAAAGAGTTTCATATGGTCGCTACGATGTCACTTACTGTCCCCTGCTACTGAGAAGAAACAATTTCATTTCATCATCGTTGCTCGCTTCCCAGGCTCGAGACTCAGTTCCAAGGTCCTGCAAGACTGGCGGTAACCCTGATCCGCACATTCAACATTAGAATTATTGCGCAGTACTGAAGGAATGTGCGTCGTTTATTTTCTCGTCAAGAGAGACAGCCGTCCAATAACATAAGACTGCAAGAGGATACAGCACATGCGATAGTGTCATATTCAGCGTTCAAAACCAGTTCTCTTAGCTTTAATCATTCGCCGCTAAGAAGTACATTCGATCATAATTGATTATAGAAGTATTACGACTACACAAAGGAATTTGTACGAATTCACTGTATTGTTTCAGTGATGCATTTATTACTCAAGGTGACCAAGGTAAGATAAGGGTTAATTACAAATTTGTTGCTTTGTTTGTAACGTATCAGCCTGACTGCACAGCAAGGCCATCTACTCACACCAGTATCTACCCTCCAGCCAACGTTGTACGAAGCGGAACAGTCCAGCGAAAGCATCCGCTGACATTCAAACGTGCGTACCTGTGTGTGTGTGGTGTGTATGTGTGTGTGGTGTGTGTGTGTGTGTGTGGTGTGTATGTGTGTGTGGTGTGTGTGTATGTGTGTGTGTGTCTTCGCACTAACTATCATTTGGATGATTAAATCAAGACGATGGGATGGGCGAGGCATGCGGCACACGCTGGGAGAAAGATACATGCATGTAGGGTGTTGTCGCTGACAGCCGAAGGAAAGAATACTTGGAAGTCTAAAGTGCATACGCGAGAATAATACTAAAATTTATCTTAGAGATGTAAGCTAGGTAGGCAAGGAATGGATCCATCTGGCTCAGAATATCGATGAGTGGCAGAATCTTGTAAAAAAGACAATGAACTTTCAGGTTCCAAAAACGTGGGGGTTTCTTTCTAGCTTCTCAGGAAGAACTCCGCTTCGTTCAGTCCGTCGGATGGTCAGTTAGTTAGCCGAAGTCTTCCATAAATCGCTAAGAATTTGACCCACGGGAATGACAAAAGTACTCTTCCCAAATCAATTGTGTTGTTCTGTGTATTGTTTGTGTGTAAATGTGTACTGCACTACTGCCACCGGGTGTCAACACAACTGCAGTTAACAAATACATCTATCTATATCTCGTTACCCACTTTTATCCATCAGTTAACACTATTACGGCCTAGAATAAACCCGAGATGGGACAAGGGCAACCGCCACGCCAACAGTGCTTCTGACATTCGCATTATTTTTACATAGCACGTGTTAAACCGGCTATAAGTCTCTTCAGGTGTCGACGTTTATCCAGAGCTACTAAAATTGTATTATGTAAGACACTAATAAGACCGGTAGTGTTGTATGGAGCGGAAGCATGGACGTTGACGAAGAAAGAAGAACAAACTGTGCTAATTTTTGAAAGGAAAATATTTAGAAGAATATATGGTCCTAAATATGAAAACGGGGAATGAAAAAGTCGGACGAATCGAGAACTAGAAGAGATGAGTAAAGGAGAAAATATAGTAAAATGGATAAAAGAGCAAAGGATAAGCTGGTTAGATCACCTAGAGAGAATGGAGGAGGACAGGATGCCCAAAAAGATCTTCACTCAAGAACTGGAAGGGACGATAAGAAGGTGAAGACCCAGGAAAAGATGGAAAGAGGAAGTAGAAAGAGATATTCAAGTGCTGGGAGTGAGAAGATTGAGAGAGTTGGTGGGAGATACGAAAAAATGGAAGGACATTGTTCGACAGGCTAAACCCCACAGTGGGCTGTAGTGCCAATGGAAGAAGAAGAAGTGTTAAAAAGAAGAATGGCCACTGTGCGAAAGGTACTTTACTTTCAACCTGCAGGTGGACCTATTAAGAAACATCAATACGGCACAAGAAACACACTTCGAAAGTTCGCTGGCTGACTTTACTCGGTCTTCCTATTAACAGGCCTACAACAATGCAGGTTCCACCTTCACTGTGCGCACATAATGTTGAGCTGTGAGACGGCATGATACTATTTAAAACTTAATCTTAGTAATTAACCAACTTAATGCACAAAATCTTGTTTTATAATACGTTAATTATATGCCTCTACATGTTTCGAGCAATAATTTGCTAATCATCAGAAGGTCAAAATTGTATTATATTATAAAAATTGTATTATATTATAAAACAAGAATTTGTGCATTAAGTTGGTTAATTACTAAGATTATACTGAGCTGCACGGTCAGCAAAACATCAAAATATTAAAAAAAAAATGCCACAGAGAATTGTTTATAGTGAAAATTAGTTGCAGGAACTGACGATATGGTCCAATTGGCGTGCTCTTGTAAACTCACTGAAGAAATTTTGGATCCCGTAAAAGCAAAACATTTCTTGATAGCTGTTTAACAAAGACCCTACAACAGGGATGCACAAGTCCCTGGCGCCAGGGCGCTAGGGGGCCTAATAGGTTTTGGGTACTTAAATGGAATGTAATCCATGTCACATTAATGGCACCTTAAATTTTGAGGTGGCTCCTGGGTTTCTTTGGAAAATCTTCGAACCGCTACGAACAATTCACAATCGGCTTTCTTTCTGTTATATCAGAGCTCTAACTGATCACTCACCTCCCTACAGTGCCGAGACTAAGAATGATAGGAGCTACATATCCACAGACCCTACACACTTTTATAACCTGGACAGGGACTTCACTTTTTTTACAAGATATTATACAAATATAAATTTCTGAACCCTGAAGCCCCATTTCTTATGTGTTTGTGGTTCTGGATGTCATTACTCAAGGGCAGAGAGTGTACCGGTATTCTACTGGAGAGGGCAAATAAACAGGTAAAGCAGTCCCGTTACAGGCCTGGAGTGGCCCAGAGGGTTCCAGGAAGTTAAGGTTCCCAGATTTCATGACAACGGCACAGGATGGTGGTAAGGTTGTCAGCACTACGCACCGGCTGCCTTTACCACCAGGAAATACTCCTGGTACTGGAGTGGCCCAGAGGGTTCCAGGAAGTTAAGGTTCCCAGATTTCATGACAGCGGCACAGGATGGTGGTAAAATTGTCAGCACTACGCACAGGCCGCCTTTACCCCCAGGAAATGCTACTGGTACTGGAGTGGCCCAGAGGGTTCCAGGAAGTTAAGGTTCCCAGATTTCACGACAATGGCACAGGATGGTGGTAAAGTTGTCAGCACTACGCACAGGCCGCCTTTACCCCCAGGAAATGCTACTGGTACTGGAGTGGCCCAGAGGGTTCCAGGAAGTTAAGGTTCCCAAATTTCATGACAGCGGCACAGGATGGTGGTAAAGTTGTCAGCACTACGCACAAGCCGCCTTTACCCCCAGGAAATGCTACTGGTACTGGAGTGGCCCAGAGGGTTCCAGGAAGTTAAGGTTCCCAGATTTCACGACAACGGCGCAGGATGGTGGTAAAGTTGTCAGCACTACGCACAGGCCGCCTTTACCCCAGGATATACTCCTGGTACTCATTTCTGTTACAGGCTGAGTAGACCCCAGGGCCATAGTGCGATCGGAATGATTTTATGTCAAAGAAAAATCCCAATGACACCAGCTGGGATCGAACCAGCGACCTTCCGATTTGTAACACAGAACCTTATCCACTGTGCCACCGCGGTCTCGGAGAGAACAAACAAACCTATATCTATGCATGTAATGTGCCTGAGGTGCTATGTAAGCCCTTAGTGTGAAGATGGACGGCTCGGAATTATAGAAACGACAGCCATCCAAATGTACAACAGATTCCTTTTGGCACATTACGTTCTTAAGTTCGGATACGATTTTACAGCGTTAAGGCTCACTGCAGTCACAGATATGCGTCGCTTAACGACGGGGATACGTTCTAAGAAATGCGTCGTTACGCGATTTCGTCGTTGTGCGAACGTCATATAGTGTACTTACACAAACCTAGAGTGTATAGCCTACTACACACCTAGGCTATATGGCATAGGCCTATTGCTCCTAGGCTACAACCTGTACAGCATGTTACTGTAATGAACACTGTAGGCAATTGTATCACAGTGGTATTATAATATTATGGGACCACCATCTTATATGCAGTGACCGATGGCGCATGGCTGTATGCTCCTTCACAACAAGGATTGACACTTTACCAGGCACACTCTCATTCCTGAGGAATTTTACGCCTTTAGTACGTTGATCAAAATATCCAAGGATTTGGAAATGTTAATTACACCTATACGCTGGAAACACCAAATAAACGTGTCTTCATGTCGTATCTTTAGTGCGGCCAAGAAGAAAATATGTATGCAGAAGCATACAGCATATTTTTCAGACGTCCTATACATAATGAACTAATTTAAAAATCTTTCTTAAAAACTTTTCCCTTATTAACCCGGTCTCCCACTTTTTACGGAAGTCGGAAATTCATTAGATTTTTCATAAAACCAGACGCTCGACTCTAACCCAAGCAACAGTAATGCGCCTTATAACCTCGCGGCTTATTTCTGTAAGATCCATTTGAATGCTACCAGTACATTCCCGTCGACGCCTATGTTTTCAAAGTCGTTTGTTCCTTCAAGAATCTTCATTCCGAAGTTTACTTTAGTCCTAGAATATAGAATTTATTTCTTATATTCCTATGCGCGCTACATGCACTTCCTATCTTTATCATTCTTGGTTGCATACTTCTAACAAAATTAGGTAAATATATCCTCACAGTGTAATTTTATATATTCACTTGAATTGAAAGTAGGATTACCTTAACACGGAGTGGATTAAATCTTGAGAATGCCGCTGTCGTTAGGTCCAGAATCCTTTACTGTACCGTCTGCTATCTAAAAACGTGAAGATTTGAGATATACAGAACACTACGTAATAGCTTCAAAAAGTTCCCGGAATTCACTCGTATATTTAGAGGAATTCTCTGGTAATAATTTACAGGATTTGTTACTGTGAACAACAACATGTACGTTAATATTCTTCGCCGCGTTAGGGATGCGGTCAGAAGGAAACGCCTAAAAAAAATGGAGACCCAACAGCTGGTTTCTCCTTCACAACAATGCTCCAGCACACCGGTCAGTTTTGGTCAAATATTTCTTAGCAAAGAGTAACGTGACAACACTGGAGCGTCCCCTACACTTTCCTAACTTGGCTCCAGCTAATTTTTACCTGTGCCCCTGACTGAAATCAGCACTCTAGGAAAGGCGCTTTTGTGTGCTACTGACAACATTAAGAATGCGACGGAAGAGCTGAAAAGGCTTTCAAGAATGGCTTACAGGAATTTTTCCAACGCTTTACAGTCGCAGGCAAAAATGTCTAGTTACACAAGAGGACTATTTTGAACGAAGTGCAGCTTAAATGGTAATGTTCTGTATTTCTCAGCAATAATTTGATTCAGGGAACACTTGAAGCCACGACGTATCATTTCTCCTGTGGTTTTATATAGGTGTAAAATACGGTATTACATTAAGGGACGAAGACAGAGAGAGGTATTCGGGGACATTGTGTTGAAGGAGACTTTGAACATAATAGGGAGCAGTGGCGTACCCAGGAATTTTGTTTTTTTTTTGGGGGGGGTGTTCAACAAATTCAGCTGAGGATAGAGGATGGCGAGAACGGGGATGTGAGGGCGGTAGCCCCATAGTCAGGGGTTCTGGAGGCAGCTGTAATTTGGTACAAGGAATTTCACTTCATATAGTAAAATTTTCTAATTTTTTGGTACTTTAAGACTATTTATGATGACAACCAATTTATTTGTCATTGCTAATGTAAAACAATTGTGAACCGGCGGTAGTTTTAGAATTTTGCTGCTTTTTCCGAACATCTTGGGGTGTTGGCTTCCTAAATTCAGCAATTTTTAACAGTTTTCACAATTGGGCTGAGTTTGGCACGATTTTGGAGGGCCTTCGGAATTTCGGGGGGGGTTGAACCCCCAAACCCCCCTCAGTACGCCACTGATAGCGAGGGAGTACGAGGCTAGACGAGACAGCACTATTTATGAGCCTACCTCTCGCCAATCATTATTAAGGCAATCGTGTCAAGGACGATGAAATTCGTGGGTCATGGGGCATTTAAGTGGCAGAACAGAAATAAATAGAGAGTTATGGTCAGGAAACCCGAAGGAAAGAGAAAATTTACAATAGTCGTAGATGGGATACTGTTAAAAATGACTATTCACGAGATAGGATGAGAGAGCATTAATCTGGCTCTGGATAGGGACAAGTGGCGGGCTGTTGTGAACATGGCAATGAACATCAGATTTCCATAAACTGGGGAATTTCTTGACCAGCTGAGAAACTGTTAGCTTCTCAGGAAGGACCCTGCTTCATGGAGTTAAACAGAACCTGAGCAGTTACCCGAAACAATCGAAATCATGAGGGATGCCATATACCTGACATTCTTTCTTAGTTTCACCTCTTCTGCCTAATCATTGCTGGTGTAGAAAGTTATTGTCCCACCTTATAACAGTCAATGACACACACACTCTCGGTGGGACTCCTCTGGACGAGGGATCGGCTAGTCGCAGAGACCTACCAGACAAAACGGAACGTTCACAACATAGAACATCCCTGCTCCAATCCCGCGGAATTCGAACACGCAGTCACAGCAAGCGAGCGGCTGCAGACCCACACCTTAGACCACAGATGCAATTGCTATTCGGGTTTTATGCGCGCGAGTGGCCTGAAGATGGCCTTATATTTGGTCAAAACATGTAGCCACATTTTATGGTACAGCACAATTAGTTGTGTCGATGATACAGTCCCTATTGTACGGCTTGTACAAGCACAATGGGATATCTAGAATAAAAATTTCGACTTAATTAACATGCCAAGATGTACAGACTGTCGGTACTCTCCCTGCCTTGGTATGTTTGTATCACAAAACGATTTCAAAATTAAAAGTATAATCAGAGCACATAAAGATGTAAAGTGGCCTATCGAATGTGGCCTCACTTGCCGTTATGCTTAAGGAGAGGTAGGTTAAAACATCATCAAACCTAGTATATTAATTAATGTTTCGTTACCAAATGTTCTTGAATTAAATAAAGTGAAATAATTTTAAATACCAACTTGATGCAACTAGGTAATTTTATTGATGTATTCTTAGCTCGACATGTTTCGGGTACATACCCCCATCATCAGGAGCATTAGATGTTGTGTTGCAGCACGTGGTTTTCTGCACCGAGTTTTTGGATGGGTGGTGGTCTTGAGAGCCGCTGCGTAGGTCGTGCGACGCACGGCGCGG
>Ga0123353_10011691_pt1 | contig 12388 bp, 12 predicted proteins | sample TergutLab28metaG_3_FD_92763 | JGI IMG/M metagenome (GOLD analysis project Ga0123353, IMG submission 92763) | Labiotermes labralis P3 segment gut microbial communities from Petit-Saut dam, French Guiana - Lab288 P3 | ecosystem: Host-associated > Arthropoda: Insects > Digestive system > Gut ... | reverse complement strand
TTTTTGATGGTGCAGTGTACACAACGGGCAGCGGTCCCAAAATGTCTCTCAATAAATAGGTATCAGAGGTCCATCATTTTAATATTTATGATAATTAGTAATAATTAATTAATGGACATAAAGGCCTTTATCTCGGCCTGTAGTTAAGAACGCGTGGAACAAAACTCCACTCCTCCAAAAGCGATTCATAATTCAGCACACAGACGACTTCGCTCTTTTCCTTACATTTACTACGGATAAAGCCATGAAATGTGTGCTGTATTTCTGTACCCCATAGATCGATTTAAAATATTATGCATGAGTTGTGGTCAAATTTTCTTCTAGACAAGAGAAAATCTAAAACCTCTATGCAAAGAATTTGTTTCTGAGATTTTAAGCCATATATATTCTAACAAAAACAAACAAAACCATGTCCTTAGTAAAAACTTGCAGAAGTGTTCGACTCCACCCCAGCAGCATTCCTTGTAATGTGACGTTCAGTCACCAAATATGTTTACAACACATATATTTTTTGTTCTTTATTTTAAACTGTAATTAAACAGTTCATATTTAATTGCAATGGTAACCCACAACTTTTCCACAGATTATCCCCAGAACTGAGACAGTGAGACTACCTCTGGGCAAGTTAATCTCTTCCCTATCGACAAAAGTTCGCGTTCTCTGCTACCAGCGTGCCATCATGTTTCAAGCTCGCAATTTGCTTTAAATCTGTGGCAGCCAAGATTTTGTTTCAGTGCTATGAACACACTATCTTCGATCGGAACCATTATCGGGGCTTTAGGCGGTATGTTCCAAGGTCCTTTAGTTACGAAACAGCGTGCACGCTATTTTAGCTTCTTTTACGACCAATATTTTTATATTCAGAGAGACTGAAACTGCCTAAAAGATCTGCAAAGTACCTTGTGTTCTACCACCTTGACTACGATATGGAAATCAGTATACCACAATAAATCGCACGGACTTACTCGTTCTTAACATTAAACTCAGTTTATGACCTAGAAATAACGTGATATCATGAAAAGGTGTTCTATTTAAATAGCACTAGTCGTCGCATGATCATCCGTATGAATGAAGAGTAGTACTTGACTACCATAACACATAAACTTATTGTCATTTCGGCGAGATCAAATTAAGACGAAGGTATGATCATGCCTTATCTTGGTCGCAACATGTTGCCTGTAATTTGTTCTTAGACAAATACCAATAAATAACTTTGTTAAAGAGTTAGTAAGGAATGTACAATATGCTGTAGAACTGCTTCGTTCCTCTAGAGACTACATGATAAACAAAAACAAAATGAAGAAAACTTAAGACACAAAGTAATTTCAATTTACAGAAGACAGCCACACCTACCCATAACCAACAGTTCAGAATGCGTTCCGAAGTCTGGTAAGAAAAAATTGAGGTTGCCTCTACAGTACAGATAAGCCCTGTGACTGTACTTTGGTGCTGCTGCATTACTCCGGTGATGTCTGAAAAGGTAAATACGCTGCAATGTGCGCTGAAAGTCGCTCGGATTTCAGCAGTGAGCATGGCTCCTTTTAAGATGCTCTACGCTGTGCAATGGCAGCAGCTAATGGAAGGACATGAGCAATGCGTATAAAGAAAACAGCGTATATTCACGGGTTGATTACTACTTATAATAAATAAACACACACACACACAACATTTAAGTCTGGAAAACCAAGAGAAAGAGATTTGACAGCCTTGGCGTAGGTGCAGTATAATATTAAAACGGTTATGAAATAAATAATTGTGGTACTTGAGGTTGTGGGCTGGATTTACCCGGTTGATAACAACGTACACAGATGAACTATTTTGAAAGCATAGCAAACAGTTGTGTTCTACAGACACGCGAAATGCTTCTTGACGTTCTTCGCATTTGTAAGCTCCATGGAGTCATGAAACAACCAATAATTTAATTACAGCTGTATTAGCAAAATCTTGGCGCTCAGAACTGGAAATAAATCAAGCAAAAGTTACTTCACTTCGAAATATTTTTATTAACTTCGAAGCCCTGCAGTTAATATCCGCCTGTTTTCAAACAAATCCCACACCTCTATGGGCATTTATCGCAACCGCAGTCGTGCTACAGCCCTTGGACGGCAACCTCTATCAAGATTTAAAACGGAACCCAATGGGCGTATCAACAGGTGGCGAAATAACGCTCCTGTGAGCACACCTTCGTCATAAGCTGCGGTCATCCGTTTGCACCGCTTCGCGGTCGTGTTGTGGTTGTGGGATTTACCTCTGGGAGTCCAGTGTTCGATGTTACTTGTGAAACAAGCAATAACAACCTAATTTGACGTTGTACCGATAATTGGCATTGAAGCTAAAACGTTAACTGCAGTAATGCTCAGAGGACACTAAGCGCTATGGACTTCGAAGGGTTTCACTCAGACCCAGGCTGTAGCAGAAGAGCACAGTTTCCTCATAATTGTTAATAGCCATGTACCAGAGAAGACGCTGTCACCAAAGCACCCAAACTTTCTAAAAGAATAGAAAGCTAAAGTAATTCTCAAATTTATTAGATTTAAAAAATGTATACCTGATTTTACTCAAGAAAATGTACTGAGTTTAACATTTTGACATGTAGCTATAGTGAAGCTATTTATTTGATGTTCATAGGGCCGTGCATCGTAATATACTTCTATAGTGTCTCAAATTTATTTTATACGAGTAACATTCTACATATTTCGGGCGGTCTTTCCGTCCATCATCAGAAGGTAAAGACTGTACATACTGCAACAAGCATATGTCAAACATACTGCCGACTGCAGCCTGTAGAGGGTTACTCCAATAAAATAAATTTGAGACATTGATGCATCTGGTTGGTTTCACTATAGAAGTATATTAGGATTCACGGCCCTATGAAAGTCAAATAAACAGCTCCACTATATCTACATGTCAAAATGTTAAACTCAGTACATTATCTTGAGTAAAATCAGGTATAATTTTTTAAATCTAACAAATTTGAGAAATTACTTATCGGCTGCAGTCGGCGGTATCTGTCTGACATAAGCCTGTTGCTGTATGTACAGTCTTTAACTCCTGATGATGGAAGGAAAGACCGCCCGAAACATGTAGAGTGTTAATCCAATAAAATAAATTTGAGACAGTGATGCATCTGGTTGATTTTACTATAGAAAGTTATTTATTTCTGTTCACATTAATGTGTCGCAGGAACAGAACCTTAATGTGTAATGGATTTAACTGGCTTATAATAGCAGCCATTTCTCTGGCTTTTGTCAATGTTTATGAATAAGTTGCTTGACTATAGGCGAGAAATTACTTAATATTTCGGCTAAAATCATGGCTTCAAGAACCGCACCTTTACAAAAAAAACTAGTTACAGATGTATGAAAGCGTTCCCAAGTTGGGCACATGCACGCGCATGTACGCAACTTACACAGCAACAAACGAGACAGGAGGTCAAGAAACAAAATTGAATGGCGTAAATTTCGTAACCAGTGTGCAATAATTGTGATCATATTAGAAGAAATCGTCGCCGATCGTATGTCGCTTGTTTTCAGTGTTAAAGAAAATCTTGACGGCCAAATTTAAAGTTGCTCTACATTCGAATACAACTGTGACGCAATGGCTGATATACAGAATATGGAATTTTAACAACGGAGAATAAATAAGATCGTCTTACGACAAGAAAAATTCCTAAAATTGTGGTGGGAATAAGTGATAAATTAAATGAAATATAAACTTTTCACTTTGGAGTTTCTGATAAAAAATCTAAAATATATGCATTGTAAATTTATCTCGTAACGGAATATCTTACGTACCAAAATATAGTAAATTACGCCAATTCCACCATCGCATTATGACTGTTCATATAATTCTATGGGTTAGACTTAATAAGATAGGAAAGCAAGTTCAAATCACGTATATATAGTTATAAATCGAGAACATATGTCACAACGCAATGACATAAATGTGGTAGAGCCAAAAATGGCTGCCACGGAAGTACAGCACTTTGCATGCAAAAGAAGTTACAAGCAGTGGGGCCTTTTGGAAGTTAAGGTTAAAAAATAAGGCAAACTGAAGTTGGCCTGGAGACTATGTCAGAGAAGAAGCAGTTCCCTCAAGAGACTGCATTAATATTAACGGTGTGGTCTTTTCGAGGTCCCGAAATCCTCTGCACGAGTTCTATCAACTTTCGTCTGTGGCATCTTCTGCATCTTCTTCTTTCAAACTGTGCAGAAGAATCTGTTAATGTTGTAGTTTTGCCTCGTCGTCATTCTGTCTGCCGTCCGTGCAGCAAGCAACCTTTTGAAAACTTGACAATCTATAAACACAGAGTGGGCCTCAGTGTTCAAAAGTTAGCTATAAGAATGTTCCAGATTGTAACACAGCATAGAGAAGTCAGAGTGACGGGAAAACTATTTTCAGGTCTCAAAGTTAGGACTGAAAAAAATGCAAAACCCATAATTTAAATCAAGAAATCTGCTACTTTCCCGAAGAGTCTTCCCTACAAAATTTCTCTGCGCATCTTTTATTTCCACATGCCAAGACAACAGTTGTCCTATTCGCGTTTCAGTCTCCTAACAATAGCGGCTTGTATAAACAATGACGTCCCATGATGTACTGTAACCTAAATAATCACTCATCTAAATAATTTCGAAACAACTCAGCGCTAGGAATTCGCCCATCGTCCAGGGTTTAAAAAATATGTAAAAAGTTCAGTAGTTCTGAGAAACTGAATTATTTCGCCTTTATTTCCAAACACACGCATTTCTTCACAGTACGTAAGAAACAAGAATGCAATAAAACGACCATCCAGTCCATGTAAGGTCTGTGCCATTGATGTGTCTCCTGTTCCTTTCATATTGAAATTTCTGTTATTCACGTACTTTGTTCAGAATATTCCCAGATATAATTCTGAGCGAAAAAAAAATCCTGCAAACTCTCTCTTCGTGAAAGAGATTCTATGACAGCTCTTACAATTCGCTACGATATATTGCTTCCAGTCTTTCAATATGCGCATTAAAATTTTCTTTATAATTTTTCATTCAATGCTTCAATGTTTACAGCGTTTTTAATTAATGAGTGCAATAAGAATTATCATTGACATTGGGCAAGCTAAGGAGTCATTTCAGTTTCAGTAACTTCGCAACATGTTATTTGAATTTGCTACATTTGACTCAGTTCGATGATGACAATTTTATTTTTCGGTAAATTGTCGGTTTTTTCTAGTTAATCTAGTTTACCGTATTCATTTTTGTAAAATGTGCTGCCGAGTAAGTGGGAGGCCATATGCATGCAAACAGTGTACTGGCGTGACATGTGGTAGCTACTGCAAGACCAGCAAAAGATCCGCAAACGTTGTAGAAAATGTTTACTATCTTATTAGCCATTGAGCAGAGTTTGTCTTGATCAACTGAAAGGGTTCAAGTAACCTACAGATAACGTTACCTTGTTCAATACTTCAGAAGCCTTGATCCGTTGTGAGCCAGCAGCAAATACAGTCCACACGTTCGCATTCCATTTCCTAAAATACATTCCGTTTTCTTCGATAAATATCGGCATTTCATGTTTATCCCTAAGTCTGTATTTATAACCCGCCAATTCAGCCTTGACTTCCTGATCCTAAAACGCAGCCTATCCGGTGAAACAAATTATGACGCTGCGCACTATGTACTTTTCTTCACTACTCCGTCACATCACCTTTATGGGGCCAAATGGCGACAGATTAGACGTTCGTAAAACAAAACGATCTCAGATTCTATTTTATTAAAATGGATCCAAAGAGAATACTGTCCATTCCGAGGACAGTTGGAGCGGAACACCTCCTTCATACTCGGTAGATACGGTGACAACATAACCTCGGTAAATACCTCTAAACAACAGGAAATGTTATATTTATACGCAAAACTTTAGTGTGAATTTTCATTCATTCATCTACCGTATGTATGTCTTAGTTAAATTCCATAGTGCATTCCGTAATTCCAAGTAAAAGAGGGGGTACTTTCTGCGGTGAATACCTCTGCATGCTCAATATGCGTGACCCTTAAATTTAAAACAGAGAAGGAAACATGGACAACTACATAATTATTTTCCTCATTATCCTAACCTAGCTTTTCCAGAGCTTATCAAACTCTTTTTTTCGTTGTTACACCGTGCATGTTGTTGAGTTACTCAATTATTATACCAACTACTGCACATATATAAAATTTATAAAATTTACACATTAGAACATTAAAAACGCTCCGACATGTTTCGGTCCTAGAACCGAAACATGTCGGAGCGTTTTTAATGTTTTAATGTGTAAATTTTATAAATTTTATATATGTGCAGTAGTTGGTATAATAATTGAGTAAATTATCAAATTCTATTGTAAAAAACCTGTTAGGACAGAAGTGGGTTATATCCACTCACGCGCAGAGCTCAGAATAGTGAGTGAATACTCTCAGAGAAAGTTAAATTTTCCTCTTTGTGTAATTAAGTCTCACGTCATGAAGCTGTGCGTAGCTCCACACCTTCTTATGCTCGACATTACAAGAAATCGAGTGGTCAGCCTCAAGTGCTGGTCATTTATGTCCGGAGAAAAAATGTTAGAACCTGTTGAATGGTGGCTGGCTGTATCCCAGGGCTGGTTTGGACGCTTTGGGGAAGAACAAATTCTCTTATTGCTGTTGGGAAGCAACCTCTTTGCGGCGATGAAGAAGAAAAAGAAGAAGAAGAAGACGAAGAAGAAGAAGAAGAATATTTCACACAGAAACAATCAAATAGTGATAAAGGTCAAACCAAACTGCCTTTTAAGTTGCATAGCTTCTCAGAAATGACCGGTATTCGAGTGGGGAAACCTGATCCTGCCCGTTCAATGATCCTAATAGCCATGTTGTGTTGTCAGAATGGAACTTTCTCCCTGTCACGACAGATGCCAAAGGTTTAGGCTTCTCAGGTACAAACCACCTCGGAACTGAATTATGCACTACATATGAGGGATCTTCTCCAGGTTTGATGGGTGTGTGACGCATACCGTACATGAATTCATTCCAAATATGTGTTCATACACGCGAGATTCAACTGCGAGGACAAGCTGTTATCTCCGTGTCGTTCTGTAAAGCTGCCGCCCAACTTCTTTGTACCTGCACTCGCGGAGCTGCTGTGCTGACTCTCAGCACGCCGAGTGCGAGGTGTGTCGCCGGCGTGCGGGGTAAGAGGAACCTGCAGTCGTATATACGGAATGGCGTGCTGCTTCTGCTAAGTACAGCTTACCCAGTTTTTAAGACTGTTAGGTCAGAGAGTGTCGCGCAACGAAAAATTTATCGTGTTGTTAACCTTCCATTATTTCTTACTGCATTTTAAATAATACTCGTATTTAGACAGAGTGCTGTCTCCCTTCATCATTCTACAGTGTTTTAAGGCCGATTATAATGGCCGAAAACACAGTTATTAAAGAACTATCAGATAATCAATTTTCTGTGCTCCTGTTACACGATAAATAAAGAATAATGAATAAAGGTCGACCTACTCCACCATTTCCCAATTTAATAACTCATCATTAAACTGAGAACAATATACTTACTTATTTACTCCATGGTGCAGAGTCCTTCTTGAAAAGCCAACTGGTTTGCAGCTAGTCAAGCAATTCCCCGCATTTCCCACGGATCCCGAAGGTTCATTACCGCACTCACAAGCGTCCGCCACCTGTCTATCCTGGGTCAGCCCAATCTAGTCCATATACCCACATCCCACCTCCTGGAGATCCATCCTAATATTATCCACCCATCTACGCCTAGGTCTCCCCAGTGGTCTCTTTCCTGAGAGAACAATATACAAGGCATAATTGTATCTCTCTGTATGACAATGTTGACTGGTTAGTAGGATGTGCAACAACAAACAAACTTGACTGTTAAACCCATTTACTTTTTTCCAACAGATATGAAGTATGGAATAAACAGGGCTTCGTCCATTTTAATCACGTCACGTGCGTAGCAAAAACACTCAAAATCACAAATTCATGTGCACCTTTATCTACAGTTAATATTATTGAAACAAAAAAGGTTGACCTGCTTCTCGACGCTCAAGGCAGAACCCACATAATCAGGTGTAAAGTGACGAAGAGCAGAGTAATATTACGCCGGTTTATGGATGCTGCGTGTTGTTTAGCTAATAAACAACTTCCGTTCCTGAGACATGATGAGTCGTCCACATCCGTACACAAAGGAAACTTCTTGAAGTTTCTCAATCTGTTGAAAAATTGTGACCCACTGTTTTAAAACTATCAGAATTAAGCCACTGTCATGTAATTTCAAATGCAAATTAGTTCTGTATTTCATGACATTCACTATTCCAGAGTTCAAACAATTCTAACGACTTGCATTGAATACAGAAATTTACTATTTATTTATGTTAATCAATTATGTTATGGAATAACCAATATTAAGTTAGTTGACACTAGTAAAATGAAGTTTGTAGTGTACTGCCTTAAAAATTCCTAACGAGAAGTAACCTAATGCTAACAGGCAACACACATTTGTTTTCATCGCAACAGAAGCCACCACATTATATGCCCTATACAGCTCACTATTCGGAATGAGCATTCACAAATAAAGTCATGTTTCCTCTCGATCTGTGAAGATATGGTGACACAAAACTAAGAGGCAAGTTCTAAGGTCCGCAACTAAAAGTGGAGAAGGCACTGTTTTAAGCTGTTCATTTCTTATAATGACAGCGAGTTTACCGGTGTTTATCTTTTCTGTTTGCATAAGGTTTTTATAAATGAGCGCGCCACAGCACTGAACATACGACATTGGCCTGACTGGTTGACAGCTGTCCGAAGGAAAGTCTATCGATTATCGATTTTTCAATTCAAAAGGCTTTTTAAGCCATCGAATTGTACTGTGTTGCAAAGGGGTGTCCTTTTGGTACGTCACACAATTTTATAAAGTCGATGATTGGTAAGGATTTGTCAAAGTGAGACCTTTATGAACGATATTTTGAGATTTACAGATCATGAGGTAATTAACATGACTGTGCGACATGGCTAAATGAAATTTGGTTCCTTAAGGTTCTCCAAATATAAATCTGATCCATATCCGTTAATTTAATGCAAGTAAGGTTAAAGGTAAAGTGTTCCCTTTACAGGCCCGGTGTAGCCCAGCGGGTGGGTAGAGGTATAGCTCTACTCTTCCATGACCGCAGCAATAGAAGGAGGTGAGTGGTAAGTAGCACGCCCCGGCCGCACTTTACCCCCGGGAGAGTCACGGTACCCATTTTACAGGAGGCTGGGTGGGCCCCAGGGCCGGTCTGGACGGGCGGAAAACCTCGTCCCCACTGGGATTCGATCCCAGACCATCTGGCCCGTACTCAGTCACTATACCGACTGAGCTACTCGGCCCACAATTTAATGCAAGTAATATACACAAATTACAACATATACTGTATCCGAGGTTCTGAGTTTTTCACGACGGTGAGATTTTTTGTGTAGTGACAGGGTACACTCGTGGCTGGATACAAATATTTCTAAGAAATCTGTTCCCTTCATCGGTATGGCTGAAATGAAGAGCCTAGTATACGGAACAGTGCAAGAGATCAGGCCAAGGAGCACAAGAGAGAAGAATCACACACACCGTGAGGGGGTTGAGGTAGTTTTCTGTCCAGACGGTTGGAACGCGAACACGAATGGCCCTTCTCGCGGCAAGGGTACAGGAGGTGAAGTTAAGACGCAATTTGTCCTCAAACAGGACCTTCTTTCTTTCCTTCAGACTGAGAATAAAAAGTTTCTACATTCTGCTGAGACAGAAATTTTATGTCAAGTTTTAGAATGGGCTCGAAATAATCCGCCAAGATGCGGTCCGCCGGTCCCAGTGGCCGCGCGGTCTAAGGCGTAGGTCTACGGCCGCTCGCCTGCTGAGATTGTGGTTTCGAATCCCACCGGGGGCATGGATGTTTGGTCTGTTGTGAAGTGTTGGGTGCTGTCAGGTAGAGGTCTCTGCGACGAACTGATCACTCGTCCAGAGGAGTCCTACCGATTGTGATGCGTCGTTGTGTGTGATCTAGAACAAAACTTCAAGAATGATGAGGAGCCAGAATAAAGCAGGCTGAACCGTTGGGCGACGCCTGCAGCAAATAGACAACGTAGCAGTTTAGGAGAGAATAAAATACCTAGTTAGTCTCCAAAGACTAGGCGGTATCGTGAAAGATACAAAAAAAAAAAAGATGCGGTCCCTTGCGTCTGAAATGGCGTGTCATTTAGCTTGATGTGCTGGCCCAAGTTTATGCTTCCTTTGTCATGGGTGACTTCTGTGGCAGAGATAGCTAGAAATGTCGATGATGCTATCGGGACCACAAGACAACGTTCTGTTGATAATCAAGTTGCATGGGATTGCGTTTTCAGCAACGATGCTTTACTGGCTGCGGCGAGGCCTGGGTGTGATACACGTTCTGTACTATTTTACGACGCTATACCAACTGTTGGAAGTTTATGGTTTCGGTTACAAATGAAATAGTATTATAAATTAGGCGGGAAAAGCAAGGCGAGAGGAAGAAGTAAAACTACAGAGTTAATAATCTACATCTTGATTGTCTGAGAAGATACGTGAAATTCAGTCCAGACGAAACTGTTTGGATCTGTGTCAACCACTCGTGCGGAGACAAATCAAATGAAACGCTCACTCTAAGTTACGTAACATACGCTTCCCAAACATATGATCTGGCTCTTACAATCGAGTTCTTTTTACAGCGCTGTTCTAAATTCCAGGGGCTCTAGTGCTTTTTTCTACATGGACAGAGAGTCCCTTATTGCTGTGCCTCTCAAATATCCTTCCACCATCTCTTATATTGATTGTTTCTGCAACAAGTGAGCCTCAACACTGTCGGGCAAACAGCCAACGCTTTACGAAACCAGGCCACCTCAAGCCGACCTGAAGGAAGCTGACCAAAGAGAGATATTACGACATCGCAAACACGTAAGCCGGAGAGAAAGATAAAAAGTAGAAAGAAACACAAAATAAAGGAAGGGATAAAATAAACAAGAACGATATGCAGATGAATGAAAGTTACATAAATGGCAGTAAGAATAGCAAAATCCCCGCACTGCATTACAAGAACAATCCATCAGATAGTAGTAATATGGGCAAATGACCTTAGGAATGTTTTCGTCACCATCTTGCCTGTCTTTTTACCTCTCTTCAGAATTGTGTTGGCAATATGGACACTTAAAGCGAACTAATTCTACATACACTTTCATACCGATTATAAATGCGTGAGATTCGGATACAACCCCCCTCGCCCCACTATGTCGTAACAAGGAACGAGGTCTCTAATATCGTTTCCACACAAAATTCCTTGATCAGGTGTCACTAATATTTCAGAGTCTTGGTTTCCAACTGAAAGCAATCTAACAATAAGGCTGTGCGGAATTGGCAAGCAGCAGCAACCATGTATATCTTAACAGGGTGTCCTGCGAACACGTAAGCGACCTTCTTCTTTCATGGAAAAAATTCTGTTGTTGTTGTTGTCGTCGTCGTCATAGTTGGTGGTGGTGGTGTTATTGGTAACCACCTGAACGATTATCAGTTTCTAAAGTCTTCGGTGCATAGCAGATAATTAACGAGCCATCTTAGAATGTACTGTAAATAATCCCGTTACGCTTTATTCTTCAATAAGATTCATAATAGATTTAGCTGGGAGTAAAACATGTTTAACCTTTCTACGCCTTGCATCGCCCTCACATCTCCCAAGAAGGGCCGATGCCTATCACACAAGGACGTAACCGTCAGACAACTCAGGGGTGTTCTACGCGTGCGTCCATAGCGTCGATCTCTTTCAGGTCATGAACCGACTCCATCCTTCTGTTTAGCGCCATCTAATTAGGCACAACTAAAGCAAAAGCAGCCGCGAAGGGCGCCCCGAATCTCGGTGGTGGGACATAGGATTGTACCTTCAGAACAAAGACTTAGTAACCGCTTTAAAAAAAATATTTCTCTTTCTCACCACGTCAAGAGCTTTCTTGCACTTACTACAGTCCATTAATTCGAATGTGAATTATTTTTTATACGATGTAGCAACAGTTGTGGCAAGAATTTGCACAGCCTCGGTTAGACTCCTAACTGAATTTGCTTTTGGAAAAAAATCAGTCCTCAAAAAAATGAGGTCAATCGCTCGATCGCACATAGTTTGTCTTCCAGCTACCCAGTTTGACCTTAATTCCTGGACGTGTAACGAGTCAGTCCGATCTCGCTGCTGAAACATCTCTGCAGCGCGTTGTCCATTTTGAACAGACAGACGCGTTATAAACCGCTATTAGAATCTTAGCTTTTAGGACCGTGCATCATCTTGATAGTTGAATAAAGAGAGACCAACTTGATGTCACTTGCTTTATTATTTCATTATTTACTGCTCAACATGTTTCGGATGTTAATACATCCAA
>Ga0123353_10011690_pt1 | contig 12389 bp, 6 predicted proteins | sample TergutLab28metaG_3_FD_92763 | JGI IMG/M metagenome (GOLD analysis project Ga0123353, IMG submission 92763) | Labiotermes labralis P3 segment gut microbial communities from Petit-Saut dam, French Guiana - Lab288 P3 | ecosystem: Host-associated > Arthropoda: Insects > Digestive system > Gut ... | reverse complement strand
TGTGCAATGGTCACTGCATTTTGTAGCTTGTGCCTTCTTCTTTAAGGTAATCATTGTAACTTCAGTGAAGTCTTTGGGCCACTCTCCAGTTTCATATACGGTGTTGATCAATTTTGTCATTATTTTCAAACCACGTTTTCCTAATAATTTGAGCACATCTTCAGTTACATTATCTGCTGTAGCCTTATTCCTCATTTCCTTCATAGCTTTTTCCACTTCACTTTGCAAAATATATTGTTCGTTTGCATCTACTTCCTCTTCAGGTTCGACTTCTAGGGTTATAAATATACTATATCATGAAAATAGTGATAGTTCCCTGTCAGATTAATATAAAACATGGGATTTATGGTCTGAAACTGGAGATACTTTGTTGAAAGTGAAGTTGAAAACTCTGTAATATAATTTGCATCAGAACCACCATAATAAGCAACCTACTTGGTGGTTAATCATTGGATCAACTCGATGGGCAAGAAGAATCCAATAAATTTCTGCCATGATTTGTCTTACTTTGTAACTAAGATATATGCATAATGGAGGACAGTTTTATTTGTACAAGTAAGGCCCAAAGCCTGAACCACAGAAACTAAAATGAAATTAGGAATTAGCCTTTATAAATAAGTATTAACTCTGAATTCAGTGTTTTATGATATAACACATCTCTGTTCTTTACAGCTGGTAGCAAAAATGAACATAAAGGCAGCCCTTGTTTAATGTTGCCACAAATAATGTTCTTTTGCTGTAACACTGACAAATTTTAGTGACAAAATATTCATTGAATGTTGCCAGACTCAAATTAACCTTATTTTCACTAGCTGCTGGTAGAATCTTCAGTGGCTCAGCTGTTATTTGATGTTGCTCCATTCCACATTTCTTTCCCCTGTATTTCAATCTTCAGGAACACAACCCCAACATTAAATTAGGTCAGTCTGTAATTTAGATCAGTCTTATTCCTTCAACATAATTCAATCCTAAAATTTCTCATGCTCACATATTACACTCAGCATTACTGCAATTGTGGACTTCTTCCACCATCTCATATTAAAAAGAACAATGCAGTGTTTTGAGAACTGTCCATGTCTTCAGGGGAAAACATGCAAAACAAAACAAACTGTTCTTTTAGACCTCTCCTTTGGATGCAACTTTGTTTTCTAATTCTTCAACTATAAGATGATGGTCAAAGTCCACAAACCCCGCAGTCCTAAATTCTTAAAGACAGTCTTTAACTGTAAACTACTGTAATATTTGAATTCATACCACTGGGTTATTATTATTCAATAACTATTGACACTTTATAGAATTTCTCAGATTAACACACCATGTTTCAGTGCTAAGACAGTTACACACAAATCCCAGGAATTTAGTGTAGCTATGCACACACAATAGCTTCCTGTGATTTCTTATGTATGTACGAATGTGTGTATATATGTATGCATGTATGTCCAAACTCTTTGTTCATTGCCTTTTCGTTATTAATATAAATAGAATTTGTAGGGCCACAGTTAAACGTAAACAGAAATAATGACTTGCTGATTCAGACATTAATTACAGTATAATGAACTAACTGAAATATTTAAACTTACAGATTAATATAAAAAAATTTACAAAAGATAGTACATTTAATATAACATTATTTGGGTGATCAAATCAAGAAGAATGAAGTGCATTGGCCTGTAGTACGTATGTTGGAGAAGGTAAATGCACACTGGATTTTGGTGGGGAAACCTGAAGAAAAGAACAACCTGGAAAACCTAGAAGTTGATAGGATGCTATTAAAATAGTTCTTGTAATTTAGAGCAGTTCTTAAAACACGTTTTGTAGAACTGCTCACCGTTTATCACTTGATAAAATCGTTCTTAAAGAAATAGCCTAAGACACGAAGGTGTGGACTGGATTACTTTAGTTCAGAAACGCGGGAAATTGGCGGGCAAATGTAAACATGGCAACGAAACTTGGGTTCCATAAGCCGCAGGGAAGTTCTTGTCCAGATGTAGAAATGTCGGCTTCTCAAGAAAGACTCTGCACCTTGTGCTTTGTTAGTTAGAACATTTAAAATCCATCTGAATCAGAAAAATAATATACGCCTAAAGTCATCAACATTAAAAGTGCTCTAGCTTGAATAATTACTACACAGACATTACGTTAACACTGAAACATTCCATCATCCATCAGCAGCTTGGGAGGACAGACACTAATAACAAAAGGAGGTAGTTTGAAAACAGCATAACTTACTGCTGAGTTGTCATTATGACTTACCTTCGAATGTTGACGTGAATCAGGATCACTGCGTGTAGCACTAATGATAGTCACACTTAAAACCGTCACAAAATTCCTGTACATTTGGCACTGGAAGAACATAGAAGCTCTGTGCAAAATTCACTATCACTAATTTTCGCCTTACATAGTTTCGTTGAGTTTGTGTAAAACTAGTTATCAGAAACTATCACATTGTCTTGTTATTCTTCATAATAAAGTAATCGTTCACTGCAAGAGCTTGATGTAGTTTCTTTAACCCTAGTAGAAACTGAGATATAGTCCAGTGAAGAAAAGTTACATGGCTACTTTCTGTACCGCGATTGCGTTCGTCTCTTTGGATTGCTTCCCCAACGACAACTGAACATCTGCACAGAACTAAGGGGTACGATAAAAAAATATATTCACAACCACGGGGACTACCTACAACACACTACGCCACATGCAGTCATGTCCCAACCACCGTTCACTCTACCATGCTTCCCAGCGGTGTTGCTGGACATTTAACACCCTGCGAATTGGTATGAAACGCTGTTACATAATGCAAGCTCCAGTAGTGGAGACAGACGATTTTTAACAACTAGCTCCAGATGAGTACAGCTACGAGCGACTAACGGACAAAAACTATAGAAACAATTATTATGACAGTTAACGACCTCCCTACACACCGGATACCTTCGGAAAACGCGTCTTCTTAACTAGTACACACAGTATGTGGTGTCGTGGCCCATTTCTCATCCTTCCAAGCTCTCGTTGCCTTGAATGTAGACACATCTTCGTATGGTCTGTTTGTGATCGGGACCATTAAGAAACCTGGTGCGAGTTGATTTACGATTTGTCAGACAGATATTCAGAGTAGTTATTTATAAACCCTACTAAGGTTATTTCAGTTATTCTTGTTTTTTAAAAGATTTGATGAAAACATAATAACAAGAAACAGTACAACCGACCATATATTTTGGAATTAGGCCTAGCTATCTTTCTGCGACTTAAGTCGGTTTTGAAATTCTGTTTCTAATAATACCTTCAAGTGTCAGAAAAATAAGCTATTCAAAGTTTTAAAATATATATTTTTTAAAAACCAAACATTCTATTGTGTGAAGGTTCGTATGACGTAATTTTGCAACGAAACGGCTGCACTCATATAACCAAGCACGTGATTTCTTCAAGACTTAGAAGTGGTCAAGATAGCTTTAGTTTGGTGAAGACTTACAGTAGCACGATATGTTCCAAAAATTGTAGAATGAAAGGAACCCTGTAATAGGAAACACACTTAATAAGCCCGTTCGACAGGGCAAATTATGAATGACAGTCTCTTCAAATTACTTAGAACAAAAGTAAGTGTAACTATTGTGAAGAAGGAAAATGACATTCTGATATTCTACAACGTGGTGGTGTCATGGCTATCATCGGCTCCCCCCTCTTGATAGAAGCCCAATTCAACTGTAGTTCGGTCTGTGTTCACACACACACACACACAGAGGCACACAAAATATTCTGTAACAGCCAAACCTTTTTCACTGTGAGATGATCCGTGTATACACGCAGAGTAATGAAACACTACGATGAACTCTGCCTTATTAGATAGTGAGAAGAGTTAAATCTACACTCAACTATTTACTGGCGGTCGAAAAGTAATACAGACAAAGACTAACAAATAAAAGAGTTCTGATTAGAAGGCAGTGGAACGTGCCGTGGCTCAGGAGGTTAGTCGCTGGCTTCTCACTGCGGAGTCCTAGGCTCAATCCCAGGCCAGTCGTATGGCGTATGTGGTGGACAAAGTGGCACTGGTACAGGCTTTTTCTAAGAGTAAATTTGTTTTCCTAGGTCAGCACAATCTCACCTGTGGTTCGTACCCGTACTTCCTTCATCTGCCACCGATGATATATACTTTTTGCAAATAACGTTGTTAAATAATAATCTATCTCTTGGTCTCACTTATAGTAGTTCATCTATTTATCTATCTATCTATCTATCTATCTATCTATCTATCTATCTATCTATCCATCTATCTATCTATAAACGCGGTTTCAATACATACAAGGTCTTATTTCATTTCTCACGGGGAAGGAAGTGTATGTTTTGAAGACTGTTGGTGGCTCTGAACTACATCTCTGCAAGCTTCGTTCAAAATATTTTTCTCTTCGATAAATATGAGGCGCCTTATCCTCAGATGCGCGCACCAACATATGTAGGTCCCTGAAAGTGTGTAGACGTGAAACATGTCAGTAGAATTTTTTGCATCTAAATATTCACTTTTGATCAAACTGGTTTAACTTTAAAGTAAGGGGTTTCAAAGCCACTCTTCTCGTAGTGCCGCACAACCGGATTTTTTTTTTTGGCATTGAAATCTTAGAATTGCAGCTCTCCACACAAACAGATGTGTGTGCAGCTCCATATAACACAAAATCATGAAGTAATAAGTTTGAAAGAAAATAAAATTCTACATAAACTCCACATTTATAGACGAAGTGCCAAATTTTTGCAATGAAACGAAACTTTCGCCCTAGAAGAGGCCATGAAGGTCAAAAAGGGAGTTTAGACCTACTCTTTCTTTAACCTCGGGAATAACACGGTACCCATTCTATAGGAGGCTGGGTGGTCACCAGGACCGGTCTGGACGGGTGCGAAAAAACTCGTCCCCACTAGGATTGCTTTGCAATAATTAAACCATTATTTCACTTTCCATTCATACAAACCTCACATTTAAAATAAAAGGCAGTCACTTAGTAATTACGCTATCCCGGCTCAAACGTACTCACGAAAACTTCCCGATAAATTTAAAAAAAAAATCTTTTGCGTAATATATTTTATGACACTTCCGTGAATTTTTAAAATACTCACCGCCTGCTTTACACCGCGGGCAGGTGTTGTGTTACGTTCACAGAAACATACAACGCTTATTTACACGGCTTATGTTTTCTGTTCCGGCTGTACAACGATGTGAGTTGCGTCACGCCAGAACAGACAACGGGGTTTTTGTGTCTTGTGACTCACAGGTTTTCACGCCTGCTGATGCTACTGGAAGCAGTTCGCTATGTTGAAACCGACGTGCAATTTGATGCCGACAAACAGCATGCTTCGTGTTTGCTTTTTCAACGAATACATGTGACAACACGTTTGCTTTCCTTTTCTAGGCCAACGTCATGAATCATCGACTGAGCTGGGACGCAAATGGACTTGGCCAACTCCTTGACCAGCTGTCGCATTTTCTTCTTGCGAATGGATAATCAATTCGCGAACGAGAACCTCCCGGACATTTTTGTGTACCATCCTGTCGCCACATGACTTATGGATAAGAAATGCGTTGAGAATGGTCATGTCTGTGAGGTGGAAAACCCGTTTCTTGGTCTACTTCCAAGCTCCCCGGGCAATTCCGTAACTGTTCATCGTCTGTCTGACGTGTCCACAAATCCCATGTAGGCACTATAGTCTTCTACTACACTAGGTTTGAAAGCATGACCAGATTCGTCGGTGGAGTGTGCATCTTGTCAGAATGTACACATCACGCGTGTCTCTCCAGCGAGCAGCTCTCAAGTTTCCTCTGACGCGTGCCACTACGTCTTCGCTCCCCCCCCCCCCTCCCTCCTCACTTTCCATTTTCCGAGATTTTGGTCCAATATCTTTTGGCAATCCATGGCTCTCATGGCAAACAGTTTCACACGCGTTGATTTTACGTTGGAACAGATCATCCAACAGAGCAGGCGAGGTGAAGTAATTGTCCATAAAAACTTTGTGGCTCGATTCGTCATCTCTTCGTATTACACACAGCACGGTTCTGTGTGTTGCTGTTCTTTGGGCTGTCACATGTAGGCGTTGTTTGCCTAAACACACAATCACGCCACAAGTGTAGCACACAGAGTCGCAAAGTCTGTTAATTTTGATGCTAAACCTTTCATATTTATTGCAACATATTTTCGAAAAGTTACTCTTCCTTTGTAAGCATGATCATTTCGTCCACGGCAAGACCTTCTATTGGATTGTAGTAGTAGTAGTAGCAGCAGTAGCAGCAGCAGCAGTAGTAGTAGTAGTAGCAGCAGTAGTATATCCTTTTGTTCCTTTAGAAACATACAGCATGTGGGAAGCATCTCGGTCTGACCCTGTTGCCCGCCAACTTCGCGTTTTGCCGCATTTTCCTGCTTCCTCCAACACGGTCCTTTTCCAGGCTTGCTTCGGTCTCCCTCTGCTTCTGGGTCCATGTGGATTTCAATTTAATGACTGATTCATAGCCACTGTCTCATTATAATATGTAATATTATAAGCTTTTCTCGAATGACTTATTTCACAAAAAAGTTTGTGTTCAGAGTGTACAAATCTTTTTTATTTTCCAAACCCTGTCGTAGTGTGGGTCGTCATGTTTCGCAGGATCTTCACCGTTTTCAAAACGGATGTGGAAGAAGCGATCGCGTGCCATCATATTTGAATAAAATGGAGTGTAGTACTGCTCCTCTCTAGACCACCACGATGGTCGTGGCCCATTTGAATTACGAGTGCGAAAGATACGTGTGCATTTCTTCATTGTTGTTCTGAAGTGCTTCCTGTATTTTTGGATGCCATGCATTGATGGAAGTGGCGATTTGTTTCATGTATAATTTAAAGAAGGGAATGAAGAATGAAAAGGTCAGGATTCTGCATTTATATCGGAGGCAGCTGATCGATTGGCGCCATTTGGAGGTCCAGTAAAATCGAAGACGTTTGACTAACCCCGGCTCTTCTAGTCGCAAACGTAACTTCGGTTTCCTCGGTTTTGTCTTCATCTTCTGGTATGAGGAAGACTGCACACAAGGTTCCATCAGTTCTCTCGGTCTCTTCTAATTCCTTATCAGATTCCTCATCCATAATTACTTCCTCTATTTCATCTGCGTCGAGTGGTTTTGAATATTTAGCTCGCTTTTGAGGCTTCACGTCAAAGCATCCCAACTACATTAAATTGGTGAAAGCAACTGGTAATTCGCCACTGATCTAAATTTGATCAATAAAAGGACAATCCGCCACTGGAAAAGTAACGCAAATGAAACTCTGTTTGTAAACACTGAAGAAAAATACCAATATGAACCAGTAGGGAGTATTTCCTTACAATCCGCCACTGCAATTATGAAATATTTACCAGTTCGCCTCCGATAAAGTAACTTAACACATGACTGTGAAAAGAAACACCTAAAGGTTTGTCAATAAACAATGTATAAAAAATTGTGGATTGCCATATGTAACCAATCTGCCTATAATGTCACTATCAATAGAAATCCCATTCTGCCACTGCAGAGCAATAACAGACAATCCACACTTCTATGAAAGCTCAAAAAGTGATGCTTGTATCCTGCTGGATGGATGTATATGAGTGGAAAAAATTAATTGTTCGCAACCCTTTTCTCTCTACCAGTTTCTTTTACGTCTTGAATACCACAGTCTGTCTGTTACACACCTTTAACAGCAAGAGAAAGCACTGCATCAGTGAAGTTACAACATCCTGCATGGACAGAATTTTTATACCATTAGTGACTGTCTGAGAGTAAAATCCTTTGAGTCATATTGTGTCGCAGCAAGTTGTCCTGTGCTAGCAGTTTCTAAATTTGAAAGATGTGAAATCAAGGACTTTTGCCAAGAAGATATAAAATACCAGTTTACAAGATAGGCAATGTAAGCGTAATGCAACATTACGGCATGTTCGCATAAACATTTTGCAGTAGAAACACCACCATGCATTGTTTGTGTGTTGTTGATGTTGAGCCACTTGTTAACGTCAACTATACAAAACAACAATGCTTTTATGGTAAATTTATGTCACTGGCAAGAATGCAAATTATACATGCCAGTTTTTGAAAGACATACTCCAATTTGCCCTCTTTTCACATGTTACATATAAATGCTACATTAAAAAGTTCATTTTCTCATGGCCTTCCCTGAAGGTACAATTTGGCAGATCATAATGATAGGTAAGTCGTTGCATAGTTTCTCAGTTGCATTGGCATAAATGATTTTACGATTGCAGCTGGAATTAATCGATTATGAAGCAATACGAATTAAATATTGTGTGTTTGTGTTTGTATCTTGTGTTAGTTATCTGGCACGCAAAGCTAATTTTTTATACACCGTATGATATTTCCTACATCTGTGGCCAGTCTGTTTCTACCAAGTATTTCCACATTAGCAACATCAATTTCATAACACTGAACATAAAATTGTGTCTTATGATTTTCTCTACAATTCTTGTCTGAAACATTACTCATTCTAAGAAAAAATCTGCAGGAAATTTTCATAAATACACATACGTCTCCATGTAAAGTACCAGTTATTCCTGTCAGATTTTAAGCAACTTGAATTTCCTTTGCAAATTTTTTAAAAATACTCACATATCAAATTTCTTAAAAAAACTATCCAGTGGGAGTAGAGTGTTCCAAGACAGACAGGCAGACAAAATGAAACTAATAGTCACTCTTTGCAATTCTGTGAAAGTCTCTAAAAATGGCTGCTTTGAATGCTGAAATATTATACTTGACTTCAACTGCTGTCGCTTACACATACTTCCAAAATAATTCTAATTTACTCAGTGTTTTATGATACACTTTTCCATGTGTAATATGTTTATTTTATATTTATATACAAGAAATTGCATAATAAGAGCACATCATCATGGTTTACTTCTTAAATAATCTGTAATTTTTAAGTTTTTTGAAAATGAGAATAAAAGTTGAAGTGATTATAATTATCATATAGGAGTATTATTGACTAAAATGTCAATTGAAAATTAGCTGTAAAATCTTAAGTCATTTTTTACAAGGCCTATAGTTCCTTTTATGTAACTGCTGCAACAGCATTTGTGTTTGTCCTGGTGCAAACTGCAATAAACAGATCATTTAATGTCAATTTGTTTTAGAAATTCACATCACCTAACATATCCACAACAGCATTAGTAATAACATATTCCTAGCTCCTTATATGTAAGTGGCATGCCCTTACAGGCAGAACTCTTCAGAAGATATTGCTTTGCAGCATAATGCAGCAAAGGATATCCTATCCTGACCTATGGGAAAAGTTGGAATGTTTCTGTCTTCCTATATGTGAATTCATCTTTAAACTTGTAGGTCTTCTGTCAGGTTCAGTTCACCATTTGCAGAATTATGTTCTGCTCCAATGTCAGATTATTGTGACAATCTTAGAAATTAAAGAGTAAGTATAGAAAACATGCCATGGTCATGTCTTCTGTTCAAGTGACAGCACCACACAGGAAATCCATATTCCACACATAAACTTGGTGGGGGGGAGATTATATATGTATATAATTTGTACTTGATGGAATTTCATGCACCAAAATAGACCATATTAGGTAGATATAACATGAGAAGATGTAATGCCATATGTACAAATACGAGATGTTGTATCACCTATATTATATTCATTTGTATCAGCAAAGTGTTAGGTGAAGATTTTTACTGAACTTTCTGAACAAGGTGGGACATTTCAATAGGCAGCCTATAGGGAGAGATCACAATGCTTTACATGTCAGGGAGCTGAAACAGTAAGGCTCACCATTCCTCCATTACCACTGCTAAATTTCATTATATCTGTGGTCAAGAAAGCCCCTTGCACATACATGCATATCCATTTCTATATTTTATTTAAACATATTATGTAATTCTTGAAAATGTATAATTAAAATACTATATCACAGAGAAAATTAAGCTTTTTTCTCTTTATATATAGCATAGCATGCATGCTCAGTTGCAAAAACGGTTACCTGTAGATCAGTTTCTAAAATAATCAACCCTGATATATTTGCCATGATATGAAATTACTGAATACACTGAATTTGAAGACTGTGTTATTTTTGGTTCAAGACTAACAATTTAAATACTAAAAGTCAAGTACTATCTTGGGCCAACTTCACATTGATGTTAAACCTTTATGTGCAAGTTTATATAAATTTATTGAAAATGTTATATTTTGTAGATATATCTTACTGATCAATCAACATGTGGGTCCCAAATCAATGCAACTGCAATGATCATGCATAATTGCTAACACACCAGAAAAACACAAAGAGTAGAACTTTATAGAAAGTAAATTACATTATGCACTGATCTAAATTTCAAAATGGCATTTTTTGTCACAAAGAATTCTGCATTTTCATCCACCATATAAAACAAATGCTGAAATGCCTCTAAGTTTCTTATACAAGAGTACATATACATGTGGTTCAGGTCATTGTGCTTACCCACCACGTGGAAAAGTCAGATTAGTCTTGTGACAGGTATCACAGTCTATATTTGGCAAAAAATGTGTCTTGTATGTAAGTTTTTAGTTAAATTCATAGAAGAATGGAAATGACCATTTGTATGATGAGGTATGAGGTTGTTTATTGTCAATTTTGTTTCCATCCTTTGATTTCAAAAAACGTGGTTGGTTGTAAGATATTAAATGTCCACTCCACACACTGGAGCAGGTCATCTAAATACCTACACAATGGGTTGATTCTTCAAATTAAAATTAATTGTATATTTATGGTCTAATTAATTATACTATCAATAGTCAGAAATACAGTGCCAATTGTGTCATTTTATGTTGCTGCTGTCATGAAAATGATGATAAAGCATTTCTTCTTTACTGATTAGAATTGTTAATTACTAAATCTTCCTATATAGTGACACAGTGCACTGTAGATACATCAAGGCAAGAGAGACATTATGAGACATGTCATTCTGTCCCCTGCATCTCATTCGTACAGCCTACAGAATTTTGTTTAAAATATGCCGTTATATCAATCAAGACACTGTCTTATGTTGTGGAAGATTAAGCTTCATTGCTAGTAATGTAGACCTCTATCTGACACCCAGGATGAAGACCAACATTAGTATAAAATAATTATAGTGTATGATATAGCTGGCTACATAAAATACATGTGTTTCAGTCTCAGGTATTCAGCCATATCAGTATGGAGTGAAAACTTCTGGAGAGTCCAACAACACAGGTAAAAGAGTTTCCAAAACAGACTTTTACTTTCTGTTGATGTGGCATCAGTCAGAAATAATTTTTGTGGGTTAATCACACAAACGCTGAAAAAATTCCTGTAGATAATTTTTTGCGTAACGGTAGGATGAAATTCATACGTCTTGATATAAGACTCTAAATGTGTGAAAAGTGAGGTGGGCAGCATGGCAGTATATAAATGGTATGAAATTAAATGAATAGGTAACTCCAGCACTTATCCAGTGTTTTATCACCACAACTACAGGCTTCCAGAAGGTGCATTTTGGATAAAGGAAACTACCAAAACATATTTGTAGATGAAAATTTGTTACGTTTTGATACCCTGTACTATAAAGTGTACTTAAGTGTACTTCAAAGAATTCTGTTGACACTCAATGCAAGCTAATAGTTGGGAAATAAATACAATGTAATTATCATAGTTAACACATTTAAAGAAGGGAGTTCCGAGAATTATGGCTTGAAACACTTGTAGAAGAACGTATAAATGTACGTACATATGTATGTATGTGTGTGTGTGTGTGTGTATGACCCTTCAAGATGGGACCGATAGGTTGTCCCGAAACATCGGTAAGAAGTTACCACTACTCTCTGTGTAACAACCCAGAAGAGTGCAGTTCTCATCTACTTCGCACCAGAAGCCTGATAACATGCAATGTATGTAACAGTATTTGAATATATTTAAAAGTATGTTATATTTCACTTGTTCTTACAGTGTACATAGTTAAGAATAAAGTTTTTATTAAATAAATTCATTGTTACAGATGTGTGTAATTACTGTGGTTACTGAAAATACAGTTATGAATTAAGGTTTTACATGTGTCAGTATACAGATGATGCAGTTGCTTCTGGTAGTGAAGACTCATGCTGTTGCCTGTTTGAAATTCCAGACCTTATCATTAGGGTATGCAGCATCAGCAGATGATGTGAATGACTAAGACATGTAAGATCCTAGAAAATTTGTATTTATACCTACTGAGCCACAAATTTAACATCCTAAACTTTTTTTCTAGGTAGAGAAGATGAGTAATAAAAAAAAAAACTCCGTGGCCTTAGTCCGCACGCGAACTATACCGACAGAGCGGCCGCCGCCGGTCGGCGAAGTTAGTGCCAACTTTTGCGGAGAGAGGGGTGTCACGTGGTCAGCGCAACGGGTC
>Ga0123353_10011688_pt1 | contig 12390 bp, 15 predicted proteins | sample TergutLab28metaG_3_FD_92763 | JGI IMG/M metagenome (GOLD analysis project Ga0123353, IMG submission 92763) | Labiotermes labralis P3 segment gut microbial communities from Petit-Saut dam, French Guiana - Lab288 P3 | ecosystem: Host-associated > Arthropoda: Insects > Digestive system > Gut ... | reverse complement strand
TTGTCCGTGGACGACGCGTACAGCGGCGCGTCAGACAGCCGTATAACCGTTCCGGCCTTAAGGGTAGTATTTGCTGAGGGCGGCGGCGTAGCCGACGAGGTGGGCGGCGTAGCCGACGAGGTGGTATCCCCGTATGCAATCCAATCAGCCATGCCCCACGTGTCCCAACCGCCGGACTTGAGCGCGGTCTTGACGACGCCGTGATCAAAGCCTTTAGCCTCAATCACCCACCCGCCGCCGATGTACACGCCGATGTGCTCCAGCTTGCGGAATACGAGCACGCCGGGGATTTCGGGGATCGTGGTGATCGTCCCGCGCCGTGAACACAGCTTCAGCATACCGCCCACGTTGACGTCCTGCGCGGAGACGTAAACAGGATCAGCCGTAAGCGTTTCGCGCCAGCGGTAGCCCTTACCGTTGTTCCATCCGCTACGCGTCCACGCGTAGCCCCCGGCGTTGACCGTAAAGATGTACATGGACTGTTCAAGCTGCGCTTTATCGTGGCCGTAGACTTGAATCCCGCCATGACCATCATCAACAGAGGTATAATACAGCCCCATGCTGTTCATGATGATTTCGTTCATGTCAAGCGTAGCAAATTCTATATTAGAAATTTTGTTATCAAGCGCCTTTTCCATGCGGTCTATAATAATTTGCTGTTGACGCGTGAGCGGATTCATGGCAGCATAGCTTAAATCCTTTTCGGTCTGCGCTTTTGACGAGAGAGAAGAAAACCCCATGCTCCCGAACGCGTTATGGGTTAAAATAGAATTGTGGGATATGCCGTCCTCATCAACGTAGATTATTTTATCCATCGGATACAAATGAGGGAACTCTGACGTTTCAGCTGTGAAAGGCCGGTAAGTAAAGCCGACGAGCCTTTGTCCTATTGAGGCAGCATAGGCGCTTGCGTTTCCCGTTATCAGTTGGTTGCCCTCTATGCTTAGAACATAGCCGTTTGCGCCATGTAAATACGCCGTACCCGCCTCATCGTTATCAACGACCTGCAAACCTGTAATCGTTATGTCGTTTTCCAGCATATCCGTTGTGTTTATGTCAGCTGGGGTAATTTCCCAGCTGTCGCTGGTCTGCCACGATAACCGTAGCCATCCGTTCCAGTCTATCCACGCATTACAGGCGTTCAGCTCCGCGATCCATGAGATCACCTGCCGGTATGTTAAATTATCACCGATCGGCTTTGCCTGTACCATCCTCCACGAATTGATCAGCTCAGAGCTTGCGGTTCCGAGCGTCACCCCGCATTTTGTACAGGCATCCTGTAAAATATCATACAGCATAGCCGGATAACCCAGAGAGCCAGTATACGGTTTGTTGAACCGCATCATACGGTCTAAGGCGGATATATTAATTTCTGACAATCTGCGCGGAGGCTTATCAATTGTGTAATATCCCAGCCCGATAATCTGACTTCCTACCTGTACCCGCGCGAACACCTCCGCGCCCTCAAAAACAAAATTATCAAACTTGCCGTCGAAGTTGTTCAGGGTGAATTTTAGTTCAGAGGACACCACGGACCCTATCTCAATTTTCTCCCCGGAAACACAATAACGATCCACGCTGAAATTGACAATATCCCCATCATCAATGCTTAACGGAGTAGCCTGTTGTGTTCCGTTTACAGTAAGCAAGATTTTATATTCTTTTTTATCACGCAGCAAAGTTGCCGCCCCAGATGAAATTGGATACACTACTTAGCACTCCTTTTGATGATTCTGAAAGATAGATTTTTATAAATCCCCAACAACTGACTGTAATAGGGAGTTGAACGATTCCCGACATAAAACTCCGCTTGTACAAACGCCCCCTGCATTGCGTCATGATATACGACCTGTATGTATTCTGGATTGAATACGGTTAATATGGCGGACACATCAGCCGTCTTGATATGATCCCACGTAAGCTCAATCGCTACAAGCTGCCCGATTCGCTTTTTATGCATTTTCGCGTCTAACGTTCTTCCTGCGCCGGGCGCGGACACGTCCTCCAGCTCATAGACGTAAGCGGAGGGGCATGGTATAGACACTCCGTCCACTGATTTTATTGGATTAAATGCCTGATTTGGCATTGTAATGCCCCTCCCTCCTACACTCCCACGGGCACAACGGTCCTGCCGTCGCGAGTGTTCTTTCTTTCAAGGCTGCTCACGATATTTCCCGTTCCGAAAAACGCCGGAACAGAGGTATCTTTTTCAAGTATGCGTCTGAGGATTCCGTTTTGCTCTCTCAGCAAAGCATTCTGTGTATAATTCGCTTCCTCAACGCCGCGGGCAACGCTTTCAACAATTTGGTCGTTGTTCATAACGACAGAGCGGCTTCCGATACTGCCGACCATCTCGGGACCGGCTTCGCGGGCGATGAACATCTGGCCTGTGTTTACCATACCGCCGGACGCAAGAGCTGGGATTTGAGGGATATTTATTGTCCTGATTGACGAAAAGGGAGTAATGCCGAGTATATTCAAATCCCGCAACCATGTCAGGACTGAATTGATTCCCTTAAACGGTATAGAGACCACCGCATTAATGCCTTTAATCAAGCCGTTGACAACGACCTTGAACCCCGCGAGAACTCCGTCTTTGATTTTCTCAAAAACCTCTCCCAAAGGAGAGAAAACCTTTACAATCCCCGCCCATGCCGCGCTGAAAATATTCCCAAAAAAGCTTGCGACTGTGCTGAACACGGATTTGACAGCTTCCCAAGCGGATTTTGCTTTTTCCACGAAACCATCCCATAAACCCTTGAAAAAATTGGATAGAGGCTGTATAATGTTTTCATTGAACCATGAGGCGACAATGCCCCAAACAAGCTTGATGATCTCCCAGCAACCGCTTGCGATAACGTCGATGTTATAAAAAACATCCTTTATGGTCTGCCATATGCTGCCGAACAATTTAGAGAACCATTCGACAGCCGGTTTGAACGCTGTTTTGACATCTTCCCATTTCTGTGAAAACCATGCTCCGACGGGCGCAAATACTCCTTTTATCCATTCCCACGCGTCCGAGAAAAAGCCTTTTATTGACTCCCATAAATTCTTGAAGAACAGTTTGATATCTTCCCAGTTTTGAACAATCCATATAATCAAATCGGTCAAAAGGCCGACAGCTAACCCTACAAGCGCACCAATAGCCGCGCCAATTGGGCCGCCGATCAAAAATCCGATTCCTGCGCCCGCAAGCATACCGCCCAGCGCAATCATTACGCCGTTCACTTCATTTAGCCCATTTTTTACAGCATCCTTGATACCAACAACAAGCAAACCAAGTCCGGCGATGATCCCGCCGATGGCTGCGCCTACCCCGCCAAAGGCTATCGCAAGGCCTCCGATAATCCCAGCCGCTCCTATGAGCATTTCAGTGAAGTTTTTTAAGTCTGCGCCATTAGTCCATGCGTCAATTGCGCCCTTGACAAAAACAAACGCTCCCGCAATAGCCATAGCGATCCCGACTATATGATTTAACTTAATCTTTGTCAAGCCAAGGTCTTGCAAAAACTTACCAATCTTCCACGCTGCAAGAGCGGCGGCTATCGCGGTAGCATACCAAAGCACATCTTTAAATATCCCAACCAGCCTATCAGATTCGCCCGTCAACGGAATTTCCTGAAACATCTGAGAATAATCCATGCCGCCAACCGCCGCGCCGCCGCTTGACGAACTGTTATCGTTGAGAACATTCAATTCGTCTATGCCGAGAATGGAGCTTTGCAATTCCTTGTTTGCTGCTGTCGCGGCGTCGGCGGCCTCCGCGTACTCTTTCGGATACCTGACGGCTTTTGTCCAAGTGGTCGCGCCTGACAATTTCGCGAAAACCTGATTAAGTACATTTATGAGATCGATGAACTTATTAACAACGTATTCAACGGCGGGGGCAAGAGAATTTATAAGAGGCGCAACAGCCGCTCCGATGCTGTTTTTGAAATACAGGAAATTGGTGGATATGCTGTCCAGCGAGGATGCAAGCTTTCCTCCAATCGCTTTGCTGTATTGATATACGTTGTTTGTGCCTTCTTTAAGTCCCTGTGTTGTAGTCGATAAGAACGCGCGGATAGCTCTGTACATTGCAATTCGCCGTATTGATCTGAAAAAGTTGCCTAATGGCTTAATTGATTGTTTGACTTTATTCTTCACAACATCAAATGCGAAAGCCAATCTATTCACAGGAGCGGGAGTCAGCTTCGCAATTTGCTCTTTAAGTTTTAACGTTTGTAAAGTTAAATCAGTTATAACGGTGTTGCTTGCGCCTGAATCAGGTTGGAGAGCGGCCTGTAACTTAAATTTCAAGTCATCAAGTTTCATATTAAGCATATCTGACTTTGTGGATGCATCAATAAAGAAATCGGCTAACTTTGTATCCGTAAATATTTGCTTAATCTTTTTTCCTGATTCTCCTACGCGATCCAAAGCAGATTTTGTTTTTTCAATAGAAGATGTCGCTTCGTCTGCGGATTCAGCAACTTGACCCGTCCCCTCTATAGCGTGACTCATGGCATTTCTTATAGGTTCAGCTGCCGTTTCTATTTGAGTGAAAGACTCCTTAACGTCATGAAAAACCGATGCGTCAATCGGATTGACAGACGGAGCATTAATCAAACCACTCACATTTGAAATGACTTTTTTCGCACTGTTGAGGTTGGAGAAGTCAAGTTTACCTAACTTTTTAAGGTTAGATATGACATTATTCAGACCTGAGCTTTCTCCGATTTTAGCCAGTGTATCAACTGCTTTTGCCAAACCTTGAATGTTTTCAGTTCCCTTTTTATCAATTCCGGAAATCTTGTTTGTCACGCTCTTTAGCTTACCGAGCGTTTTTATTAGCTTATCTATTCCGCTTTCGGCGTCGGTCGATGAAGATTCAATCTTAATATTCAAAGTATCAACTACGTTAGCCATCCTGCTTGTCCACCTCCTGTTGAGCGATATCCGCTATTTGCATATTGACCTTTTCCGCCCACGCTGTCATTTTTGCTTTCATCTTTTCGATATGCGCTTCCCGCTCTCGTCTCTTTCTCTCTTCCACTTCCTTGCTTGTAATCGGATATGGTTCAGCGGGATACGGTTTCGGCTTTGTGCCTTGCTTTGCGAATGAGCGTAATATTGGAGCGACATCACAAAGAGCATCATAAAAATACATACCTTGAAGCCATAACTCTTGATTTTTTTGCTTTCGTTTAATCTCCTGAGCTTTTCTGTAATACTTGACTAACGTACAGTCGTCGTCCCAAAACTGGTTATAGGTCATACCCATAGCCAAATAGTACGGCAAATGTTCATAGAATCTCTCCGAAATAGAAACAGGGGCAGGTCTGGTTAGGGACTTGCCCCCAAAATAGGGCGACGGGTCGCTTACCAGCTCGCCGCCCAGTTCACGTTTCCCTCTGCTTCTTCGGGTTCGTCCACGAGTGACGAAATAGGTTCGCTGTACATTTCGGCCAGCTTTTGAATAAGCTCTCCCTTGTCTGTGATTTTTTCGAAAATTCCGTCGATGATTTCCCTTTTGACAAAGCGATGATGCGCCAAGAACGCGCCAGCAAACAGGGCAGGAAGAACCGTCACGGGTTTTATTTCAATATCAGAAGCGACAAAGCCCTGCCGCTCCAGTGTTTCAAGCGACTTTCTCGTAAATTCGAGGGTATAATCCCGTCCCTCATATGTAAAATTGATTGTTTTGGCCATAACATGATCCTCCGTTTATTTTTTTAAGTACCTATAGTGATAGGCGTAGACGGGGCAATCGAAATTGTCATATCTACCACTTCATTTACGCCGCCGCCGTTAGCGAACACGGAAAGCTGACCGTCAAACTCAAACTTCCCTTCGTTGCCGTTGGGGGTAAGGACGTTACCGACTTCCGTGCCCCCGAACCAAACGGCAAATTTCATTTGAGTTCCTTCAAGTAATTTTAACGCTGTAAAATCGGATTTGGTATAGTTTGCTGTGAATTCCAATCCGTCAAGCGTTTGGATGCCGGGAATATATGTCTGCATTCCATCGGACAGGGTTGTTGTTTCGAGCATTTCAGGCGTGCCGCCGAGATCAGGGAAATCCTTTATGTCCACGAGCTTGGTGTAGGCCGAGCTTTCTTTCTTCATCAAGAAGATCTTATAGGTTGATATGGCGATAAGTCATCATTCCTTTCAATTATCTTCGGTAAACTACTTTTTCTTTTGAGGCAACTGCCGTATATCGCCCGATCATTCGATATTTAGTTGAATCATCCATCGAAACCGGTTTTTTCATGATTCGCGTAAATCCGATGCTGGAAAAAATTTCATCAACGGTGTTAAAAATAGCCTTGCATTCTGATTTTTTACCGCTTGCCCTGTTTGTGTAAACGTTAACCTCATACATCAAATTGGCATGGTTCTCATTACTGCCTGTGTCCTGCGTGTTTCGATTCGCGTAATTATCCGCTTCTTCAATAGATACGCACGGAAATTCAGCGGGAGCAAGAACCGTTTCACCCAGTACGAGTATGCCATCGTATTTGTCGCGGAGAACCGCCGCAACGATTGAGAACACCTCATTTTCGATGTCAACTATTACCAAACACCTCCCGCGAAACCTCTAAAATTCTTTCCCGCATTTCTTTTCCGGCGTCGTACATCGCCCTTGCCGGAGGATTGCCATGAGTTCTCACGACAGTACCCTTATCAGATTCCCTGACAACCTTACCGTTTGTGCCGGGATCACCGTAGTATGTCCAACTGTCGCGGGAACCCTTGCCCTGACCGTATTCCCCGCGCATTGCGCCAAGTTCTTCCGCTTTCGGGTGTTGCTCCGCGTAATGAACGCCGGTGCCAAACTCAATGAATGTGACAGCGCTGCCGGTCGCGGAGATAATGAGCTTCGTTTTGTCAACCCATTCGGGAGAGTCGTTGACAACCACATCATTAACCCCGTCGTACTGCGCGGAGCTGAAACGGGCCGCCGCCACTTCAATACCGATTTCAGCAAGCCGTTCCAAAAGCCGGCGCGATCTATCCTCAAGGGATTTTTGATAATCCTCCAGCTGTTTGATAGCCTTGTCGATATTTTCAATCTTAATGCTTATCATGAAATATCCACCCTGCTAATAGCAATAGAAACGCTGTTTAGGGAACGGGCAACCTTTTTCACGATATAATCAAACAGCGGATTTCCCTCTGCGTCGTTGACAGGCTTTCTTTCTATGAAAAGCACGGTATTCTCATCAATCGGGCAGCCGGGATCATCGAGAACAACCACCTTGTCATACTGCAATGAATTACCAAACTGTTCAATTTGCGACTCGCCTTTTGCGGGGGAAATATTCGCGGCCAGCTTAACGGGTTCCGAGTATATAACCCGGTGCTCGCCTGTTTTGTTGCCATACTCATCCGTGAGCGGTTCTTTACCCGCATACAGCGAATAAAAGAATGGAACTTTGTTTCTGAGTAAACACCTCATAACCCATTACCTCACAATAAGACACTGGCGAACGGCACAATGTCCTTCAGCATAGATTCCGGGACGCTTGCGCTTTCGTAGGAGCGAATTATTCCGTTTTCGTGGTGAGTAAGCTGCCCGTCCGCGCCGCGCTTGCTAAGTAAATAACAAGCTATCTCTACTTGGTTAACGGCATACTTCGCGGGCACCCTCCGCACGTCGGAACGATACGGGTAAAGCCGTTTCAAAACCTTACCCGCAGCCAAGGAAAGATAGGCAAGCAATGTAGGCCGGTCAGTTTCGCCCGACATGGTTTTCAGCATTTTGAGCTTTTGCGCTTCGGTCATATTGCTTGCCCTCCTGTCTTTATTCGCTTGCTTCCTCTTTAGGAAGCTTGGCTTTGAAGTCCTCGATTTGCTCGCGGAGCTTTTTCGCCCCTGTGTTGGCGCGGTACATTATACCCAGCGCGTCCGCTTCGGCGCGGAGATCGGACAATTCGTCGGATTCGCCTTGGCTCACGTCCCATCCGTTATTCTGAAACGCCGCCGCCTGAACCTCGTTTAGCAGATATTGAGCCCTTACTCCCTTCGTTGCTTTGAACATAAAGCGCATCCTCCTTACGCAGACGTACTGCTATAAATTGCATCCTCTTTGTTGCTCAAGACAAAGCAATCGTAATAAAAGCGGCCTTCGAGAAGCACGCCGGAGATGCCGGGCGGGTCAATGTGCATATGAAGCTCAGAGAGTTTTACGGGCGCGCACGCCGCCTGCGGGTGCCAAAGAAGGAACTGCTGCTTGGCAGGAAGATAGCTTGCCGGGACAGGGATAATGGGCACGCCGTCCACCATGCCCATAACGCCGGACGTCAGCATTTTCTGAGACATATCGCCCTGCTTAACAAAAGAGGGGTCAAGCTTCAGGAAATTGTAGTAACCGTATGAGACGATAACGATTCGCCCGGCGGCTGGAACCTTTGCGTTGCCGAGAGCTTCCTGACCTGCAAGAAAAAGGCTGTAAGCGTTAGCTGCCGTTGCCGTTGTTGCGCTGCTGGCTCCTGCCGCCGCCGCGACGGTTGCGATACGATAAGTGTCAATTTCTGGAATCGTCACCTCGTTCATCTGCCTGCTCAAAGCGCGGGCGGCGTTTTTTACGCCCATTTGGTCAATGTCGTTGCCCCTGTCGATGGTCTGCGTAAAGGAACGGTCACGCGTGAGGGTCATCGCCTGTTTTGTGTCCTGAAGCTCCTGCGGCGTTCCGTAACGATTTGCGCCGGTGCGGGTATAATTGTTCATCGGGGTCGTTGCAATTGAATACACGTTGACGGTCTGCACGCCTGCCCAGTCGTAATCGGTGTTAAAGCCGACGTTTGTGACTGAACCGATAGAAAACCTCTCGTCAACGATGGGGGAGTATTTTTGGGCAAGGTTTATTGCCATTTTTTTGTCACTATCCTTTCAAAAATGTTTCGGTGAATAAATCAGTGTCTTTCGGGTCCGGGTTGTCCCCGGCAGGAGGCGTGGGCGTTTCTTTGAGAATGTCCGCTCGCAGAGTTTTTTCAAAAGCTGAACCCTGCTTTTTCATGTTGAGGAAAACCGCGTCCATGTCGCCGTCGGCCATCGCTTCGGCTGTCTCAGACGCAAGAGCCTCATCATAGCCAAGCGCAAGATACTGAGCCTTATACGTGCTCAGCGTTTTATCCCTGCGCATGGTTTCAAGCTCCAGCTTGAAAGCTTCATGCTCATCTTGGCGTTTCGCTTCATTAATCTCTTCTTCGCTCATCCTCGCCCGGAGCTGTTTCCTGGCCGCCGCTAACTCGCTTGCAACCTTATCAAATTGTACCTTTGAAATCGTTTCTGAACCTTTTTTCGGAACGGGAGCAGGTTTAGGTTCACTTTTCGCGGGTGCGGGTGGGGTTTCGGGATCGGGAGCTTCCGGCTCATAGCTTTCGAGTAAAGCCATTTTTTCTTCCGGGGTCATATCCTCACGATAACCCTCAATTTTATCCCATTCAATTTTCATTGCGTGTCCTCCTGTGTTTGTTAAAGCAGCTTCTCTCTGCTGTTTAAGTTTTGTAATATTTATATCCCGCTTTCTTTAGCGGCGTGTGAAATTTTTACCCCGCATTCTCTTGCGGTATATCAACGGGTTTCCCCGCGTCAACCAAGTATGCAAAATAAAACAGGGACTACAAGCTATACGCTCATAGTCCCTTTTGACTGTATCCTCCTACCCAGTTATAGAAGTCTTTATTTTCGCTTTTCGGTTAATTTCAACCACAACCAATTTGCTGTTTTCGTTTTTCAACTCAACTGTGTTCCCCCGTTTTAGTATGCGGTTGATCTCCTCAAGAATCTCCGACGTGAAAACCTTTACGCTGATATCTTTCATCCATCATCCCTCCCAGGCCGTGGTACGACATAACAGCGGCACCCCCAATGCGGTTTCGGTGGCACATCATCTATGCCGTAAACCACCCCGTGACGTTTACGGCATACGTCACACCGCCGCTCATCAACGGTGGTTATCCAAACGACTTTCTCCACTCCAACGTCAATGTAAGCCTGGATCACGGCGGCATCCGTCACATCAATAGCATATTGGTTTACCATCAACACCCAAAACCTCAAAGCCGTATCAATCTCTTTGGCTCTATTCTCGCTTGCTATAAGGCTTTCAATAAACCGTGAACGCTTTCGCTCAACCTCATTGAGATAAATATATTTTGTCACGGGATTGGCTTCTTTGAGAAATCCCAGCAGCCACGCAAGCGTGATGTCCGTTTCGCCAGACTGCGAATGCTTTTTGTAAACATGCCTCGCAAGCTTCAAAAGAGCCTTTTCGGTGACTTTCTCCAGTTCCCCATACATGGCTTTGGAGTATTGCAAGATATTAAGCTCGTCAACCGGCAGCACAGATTTAGCTTCGCTGAATATGCGGATAAACTGTTTGTTCAAATAGCGAATTATTTTGTCCGTATAATCATACACTTGCGATCACCTCTCGCGGAGGGTTTATCTCGGCCAGCTCCTGCTCCAGTTTTCTTTGCATTTCCTCAAAATACCTCATGCTTTCAGCGTAAGCGACGTTCGGGTCGCTGAATAACCCGGAGTGCGTGAAAGCTAAAAGCGGATGTATTTTGTCGTTCGCCAGCATGGTTGTGAGAACCTGCGCCTTTTCCTGTATATTTTCGTAGTTGCGCCGCGTAAACCTTATCTCAACAGATGACAGCTTTAAGTTCTGATCCCGCAGTGTGTTGGCGATTTGAAGCGCAATCCGCAAAAACTTCTTTTCAGACTGCTTGAACATAAGCTCTGTGTCTTTTGCGCGGGCTTCGGCGGCGTACCAGCCGTCGCGCATGATGACAGCGGAGCCGGTGTCGCTCGTAGATTTGCCGCCGTTGCGGTTAGGCATTCCGCATATGGTCAAAACAGTTTGATATAAATGGTCTGTAAGCGTTTGGGTTTGAGATTGATTTAGTTCCGACGTCAGATATTTCACGTCACCGTCAAGAGGGACTTTAATGCCGCCTTTCTCCCTCAACACGTCAAATTCCTCGGAACTCAAGTCCACGCCTTTGAACATAAGCAATGACTGAATGAACTGCTCTACCCCGTCAAGCCGGTTAGAAGATACCTCGTTTATAGCGTCGAGGAGCGGTAAAACCACCTCAAACGCCCCGAGGCGGGCTGAATTCGCCGGGTATTCAACAATAGGGACGCACGAGAGGGAATGCCCGGCTTCTTTCGTTATCTTAATTCCGTTGACAATCTCAAAATACATGTTGTCCGTATACACGCTGTATACGATATCGGAATTCTCCTTAACGATGTACTTTACGCCCATCATCGGTTTATTACCAAGTCCGCTGCTGTACACGACAAACGAGTATCGCGGATCGAGCGTATAAATCTCAAAAGGAGAATCGTCCCGCTCATTGCGAGGGTCAGGCAAAACCATCCTGTATGCTGTGCCGCATATGGAAAACCAGTCCGCAAGCTCTTTATCCTTTGTCGCTTTGTCCTCAGCAAACATGTACTCATTCAGTAAATTTATCGCGTCCGTGTTTTTTTCCTCTCCGCCGCGGCTCACATACTGCACCGGTTCCCCCATCAAGTAGCCGACCTTGAATGAAACAATCTCATTCGCCCTGTTTTCGACAATCTTATTGTTGATTTCAGAGCGGATTTCCTTTTTGCGGGACAGGACGGGCTGATTGCCTTTGTAGTAATCGTAGAGGTATTGAATATTCCCGGAGTTAAACCTATGATCGTTCAACGCGTCAGTTAAAACAGCGATCACATTGGATGAGCCGATCTTGTCAGCGTCGGTATATATAACCCTGCGGCCAAACATGGCTCTGCTCCTAGTCATTCAAACACCTCCCTATAATCACTATATTTATACTTAATTATATCATAATATTTAATTTATGTCAATATGTTGTGGTTATATTGCAAAATAATTTTCCACAATTAAAACGGTCTTTTGAATATTTCTACCCTGCCGCTACCGCCGCGAACCATGGCCATAGCCATACTCAGGGAGTCGGGCGCGTCGTCGTTTTTGTTTTTTGCGAACATTTTATAGGAGAAAACATTCTGCATGAACAACGTATACGGTTTGTTGCGTTTCCCCGATTCCCTGAAAATCAGCGTTTCCCTGATGTCGGGGGCTTTGTCGAATATCCGCTGATACTTTGCCTTGTCGGAAGGGGCGGCTTTGGTGGTGAGGTTGATTCGATGCCCGTTCTTCTTCAATTCATCCTCAATGCCGTCCTTATAACTCTCCGTGGATTTATTTGCTTCAATCTGCATCGCCTGAACGCCATGCGCCAAAACAGCGTTAACAAGCAGCGGTTGAGTGATCCGCTTATCGCCGTTATCGTAAACAACATCATGAACATATACGTCATTCCCGTATTGGAAGCATACAGGAGCAGCAACAAAGTCACCGCCGCCGAACGCA
>Ga0123353_10011686_pt1 | contig 12390 bp, 1 predicted proteins | sample TergutLab28metaG_3_FD_92763 | JGI IMG/M metagenome (GOLD analysis project Ga0123353, IMG submission 92763) | Labiotermes labralis P3 segment gut microbial communities from Petit-Saut dam, French Guiana - Lab288 P3 | ecosystem: Host-associated > Arthropoda: Insects > Digestive system > Gut ... | reverse complement strand
GATCAAGGTAACCAGCGATATAAACAGATCCTCGGGGCCGTGGTGGGCGAGCTCGGTGATCTCGAACAGGTCGTTGGTGACCCGGGACATGAGCTGGCCGGTGCGGTTCCTATCGTAAAACCGGAAGGACAGGCGCTGCATCTGCCGGAAGATGTCGCGGCGCATGGCGGCCTCCATATGCACGCCCATCATGTGCCCGTAGTAGGTAACGATGTACTGCATCACGGTGCGCAGCACGTAGCCCAGGGCCAAGCCGCCCATCACCCAAAAGAAGGCGGTGTAGAGCCTGGCGGGCAGGTAGGCGTTGAGCGCGTGCCGGGTAACGATGGGGAAGGCGAGGTCCACCAGCGCGATCACCGTGGCGCAGATCATATCCAGTATAAACAGCCTTCGCACCGCCCGCGGGCGATAGTACGAAAAGAAAGCGCGCAGGCGGCTGGAACGCTTGGCGGGGGAACGCAACGTGTCCTGTATGGGGGATCCCTCCTTTGCTGCTGCTACTGCCTTGGATCGGGCGCGGTGGCCAGCCCGCGCATGCGCATCCACTTGCCCTTGGAAAAGCGGGTGTACACCACGATGGCCCGCGCGGTTTGATCCAACACGATGCTCAGCCAGGCGCCGGTTAGGCCCAGCCCCCACGTGTGGATAAACAGCGGCGCCACCAGCACGCGGAACACCCAGATGCCGATAAAGGAGGCGATGAGCGGGAACCAGGCGTCGCCCGCCCCGCGCAGCGCCGCGGCGATGGGGATTTGGGTGGCCAGGCCCGGCATGCCCAAGGCCATCAGGCGCAGCACGCCGCTGGCCAGGCCGGCCACCTCGGCATTGTCTATGTACAGCCCGGCGATGAGATGGGAGGCCGAGGCAAACAACACGGCCACCAGCGCGGAGCAGCACAGGGCCATGCGGTGCACCATCTTTGCGCTGGCCCGGGCCTTCAGCGGCTCCCCGGATCCCATGCGCTGGCCCACCAGCGCCGTGGCGGCCACCCCGAAGGCCTGGCTGGGCACCCAGCTCAGGCCGTTGATGTTCAGGCCGATCTGGTGGGCGGCAAACACGGTCTCGCCCAAAGCGCCCACGTTTCTGGCAAACAGGATAAAGCCCAGCTGCATCAGGCACTGCTCCAGCGCGGTGGTGGAGCCCACCCGCATCAGCCGCACAATTTGCGCCTTGTGGATGCGGAAGCTCTCGCGCAGGCGCAGGCGAATCTTGTTGTCCACCCGGTAGAGCACGGCGAGGGCCACCGCGGCCGCCAGGGTGCGGGAGATGGTGGTGGAGACGCCGGCGCCCAGCACCCCCATGGCCGGGAAGCCCAGCCTGCCGTAAATCATCACGTAGCCGGCAAATACGTTGAATATGTTGCCGCCCAGGTTGTAGAGCATGGGCAGGCGGGTGAGGCCCGCCCCGCGCAGCGAGCCGGTAACCGCCATGTTGAGGGCCGCGGGCAGCATGCCCACCGCCACCGCCTGCAAGTATTGCTTGGCAAACACGTGGGTTTCTTCCCGCGCGCCCATGAAGGTGACCAGCGGCCCCGCAAAGGCGAAGCCCAGCAAGGAAATCACCGTGCCCATCGCCAGGTTGAGGCCCAGGGCGGTGCTGGCCGCGTGCCGCGCCGCCTTGTGATCGCCCGCGCCCAGCGCCCAGGCCACCGCCGCCGTGGTGCCCACGTTGAACGCCGCCAATATGCCGATCATCAGGTTGATGGGGCTGTTGGTAAAGCCCACGGCGGCCAGCGCCGTTGTGGACAGTTCGCCGGTGCGCCCGAGCATGATGGTATCCACCATGCCCAATAGCTGCGCCAACAGCATCTCCACCATGGCGGGCATGGTGATGGCGAGGATCCTGCGCATGTCTTGTTTGTCCAGATCCAGCCGGTGCCCCAGCAGCTGCATGCCTACCTCTCGCTTCCCGTCCTGTCGCTTCCCATCACGTTTTTACACAATAAACGCTTCTTTCAAACGCTTCTTCTGCCATTGTACGCCCCTTTGCGGCGAAAGGAAAGGGAAAATGTGCACAAAAAAGAAGCAGCAAAAAAGAATGGGGAGACCGCATGCACGGTCTCCCCCGGGTCGTTGACAGACGGCGTTAGGCGTTACCCGGCGCGCATCCGCCGGCGCTGCGCGAACAGCAGCAGCAGGCCCATGGCGACAATCAGCGCGCCGCCACCCACGTAGTTGAGAATGGGCAACTCTTCGCCGCCGCGGATGTTGGGTCCGTCGGGATCCTCCACGCCCAAGACCTGGCCCGTCATGCCGATCTTGCGGTTGAGCACCGGCACCAGCACGGACGCGCCCTGGCGGTCGACCACCACATTGCGCGGCGGGGCGACGCTGTACTCCTCGCTGGGGGCGCGGGTTTCGGTAAGGCGGTAGGTGCCGGCCGGTACGTTGTTGTAGATGATGTAGCCGGAGGCATCGGAGGTGCCGGTGAGGTTGACGCGATCGCCAAACCTGCTGTTGCCGGTAAGGGTGAATTGCGCGCCCGCCAGCGGTACCTCTACGCCATTTTCGTCCACCTCGTACTTGTACACCCGCACGCTGCCGATGATGCGGCCGTTGGTAAAGGTGTAGGTCACGTCGCGCTGAGCCCGGCCCACGGTAACGTACTGGGTGACCGTGGTGGCCGCGTAGCCTCCCGGGGCGCGGGTCTCCGTCAGTTCGTAGTAGCCGTAGGGCACATCGGCGAAGATGGCTATGCCGGAGGCGTTGGTGCTCACCACCCTGGGCGTGGAGATGCGCATGGCGTCGGTCCTCGCCGAGATCTGGCGCAGGCGGAAGGTCGCGCCCCTCAGGTTCGTGCCGCTCACCGAGTCGATCTTGCTCACCCGCACCGTGCCGGATTCGGCCTGATTCACAATGGGGCCGTTGTCCGCCGCGAAGTTCGGGTTGCGGGCGTAGGTAAAGTCGTACACCGCCTGCGTTTGAGCGGGCCCTACAAGGAAGTCGTATCCGCCGAAGGTGATCGTGTGATACAGGACGGTGCTCAGCTCGGTGAGGCGGTACATGCCCGGCCCCAAGAGGGTGCGCGACTGGGTGAATCCCTCGCTGTCGGTCCGCAGCGTCTCAACGGTTACCGGGTTGCTCGGGTCGCTGATGTTCTGCAGGAGGAAGGTAACGCCGGGCAGCACGTTGCCGAACTGGTTGATCTTGGTGATCTGCACGCGGATGCGCTCGTCCAGGAAGCGGGCGGTGACATCCTGCCTGTAAGGCCGGCCCGTGGCCATCACCAGCGCGTCCTGCGCATCGCCCAGGTAGAGGGTACGCGGCGCGGGATCGGAGATTACGTATCCCAGCGGGGCCTGAATCTCGCGCACGGTGTACTCGCCCCACGGCAGCCGGTTCACCAGGCCTCTGCCGCCCGCCGCGGTGGTCACCAGTACCTTGCCGCCGGCCGCGACGGTTACGTTGGGCTGCGGCCTGGTCGCCAGCTCCAGGAGGAATGCCGCCCACCTGCCGGGCACGATGGTGGACACGTTGGTCAGCTCAAACACCGCGCCTGCAAGGGAGGGCGTGTCGGGGGCTTGGGCATCCGCCTTCTCCAGGGTGAGGGCGCCGTGTCCATAGGGATCCACCAGCGGCACGTCGATGTTGACGAACACGCCGGGCACCTGGCCCGTCACCGGCGAGCCGGTGAGGTTGAACACCCACCGGGTTTGCGTGTCCGTCACGGTGAAGGGGATCGGATCGGGGTAGATGAAGTAGCCGGCCGGGGCCTTGGTTTCCACCAAATTGTAGCTGCCGGGCGGCAACAGCTGCGTGAGGCCGGTTTCGGTAAAGCCGTTGGCGTCGGTAGGCGCGAGGGTGTGCACCAGTCTCCCGGCGGCGTCGTTGATCACGAACTGGGCTCCGGGCAGCGGCTGGCCTTCCTCGTTGATCTTCTCCAACCGCAGGCGGATCCGCAGGTTCACGAAGTGCGCCCTCTGGGTCAGCGCATAGCCGGAATCGCCGGCCTGCGCGGGATCGCCGACCTTCGCCGTTTTGATGGGCTCCGGATCGCTGAGCGCGTATCCGCTGGGCGCGGAGATCTCGGTCACCACGAACTCCCCCCACGGTATGTCGGTAAGGTGGAAGGTGGTGGCCGGGGAATCCAGCCTGAGGGTAAGGGTCTTGGCCGAAAGCTTCACGGTTACGCCCGGTTGCGGCGCGGCGGCCAGGGTGCTCAGGAAGTAGTCCCACGCTCCGGGCACCAGCGTGTGGCTTGCGGTGACGCGGAAGGTAGCTCCGGTGAGGGGCGCGCCGGTTTCGGCGTCGCTCACGGTAATCAGCAGCTCGCCGGTGCTGATCGGGTTCATGACCGCCGCGGAGGGCTTGCCCTCGAAGCCCGCCACGTCTTCCGCGTGGGCCGTGGAGGTAAAGTTGTACACGTACTTGGTTTGCTCCCGCGTCACGGCGAAGGATACCGGGCGGAAGGTCAGATCGTGGAAGGGGGGCGCCGCGGTTTCCACCAGCCAGTACGTGCCCGGAACCAGCTTGCCCGCGTCCGGCTCGGTGGTCTCGGCAAAGCCGGAACCGTCGGTGGTCAGCGTGGCCACGGCCTGGGCGATGTTCAGCGAAGCGCTGTTGGCCCGGTAGTACGCGTCGGTAAATATGGCGAACCGTGCCTGGGCCAGGCGGTTGCCGGCCTCGTCGCGCTTCTCGACCCGCACGCGCAGGTGGGCGTCGCGGAAGTCCTGCGTGTCGTCCAGCGCGTAGCGGTTGTCCGTCTTGGCCGGATCGCCCAGGCGGACGGCGCGCACGCTGTTATCGAGTATGGCGTAGCCCACCGGGGCCTTGACTTCCTGGAGCGTGTACTCGCCCCACGGCAGGCCGTAGAGGGTATCCTTGCCGTCGCTCAGGGTAATGTGGAGGCCCGAGGCTCCGGCCGCGCTCCACAGCCTTACCTCGGCGGTGTCGGTGAAGCGGCCGGCAAAGTATTCCCACGCGCCCGGGGCCACGCTGTTTACAAACGTGAGCACAAACTCGGCGCCCTCCAGCAACTGCGTTCCCTCGTTGAACTTGCTGATGGTGAGGGTGGTGGTCGCAAAGGCGTTGGGGATGGCCGGCCTGCGCTCCTCGATGGCGGGATCGGCCGGGGGCGTGGTTTGGTCGGTGTGGGTGTAGAGGTACACGGTGCCGGTCCTGTCCACGGTAAAGGCCCGCGGCGGGAAGGTGATCGCGTATCCCACCGGCGCGCTGAGCTCCACGAGCCAGTAGTCGCCTTCGTCGATCAGTTCATGGCGGGTGGTAGCCGCCCGGCCGTCGGCGCCGGTGGTTAGGGTGTACAGGGCCGGCTCCCCGTTTTGGTGCGCCGCATCGGTAAAGACGCCGAAGGTTACGCCCGCCAGGTCGAGGCCGTTGGCGTCGAGCTTGTGGAGGCGCACGCGCACGAGGTTGTCTGGGAAGATCAGGACGGGCGCGTCGGTGGCGCCGTCTTGTAGGGTCACCGGCTTGGGCGCGATGTCGCCGATGGCGTAGCCGGGCGAGGCCTTGTTTTCCTGCACCGCGTAATCGCCGATGGGCAGGCCGGGGATCACGATCTCACCGTTGGATCCCGGCGGTATGATCACGACCAGCACGTTCTCGCCGCCGATGGTCTCGACGGACAGGTAGGGGTTGGAGGGATCCAGCTCGCGCAGGTAGCGCTGCCACGCGCCGGGCGCCGTGCGGACGTTGCGGACGATGAACCGCCCGCCGTCGAGCCTGTCGCCCGTTTCGGCGTCCTCGTTGCGGAGCACCAGCGAACCCTGCGTATACTCGTTGGTAATCGCGCCGCGGTGATCCTCCTGGGCATCGCTTAAGCCCGGGGTTTGGGTGGCGGTAAAGTTGAAGCTGAACATCGTGCTTTCACGGCCCACTTCGAACCATGCCGGCGCAAAGCTGATGGTGTAGCCCACCGGGGCAAAGGTCTCCACCAGCCAGTAGGTCCCCTCGCTCAACAGCTGCCCCGGCAAGGTCTGCGCGAGGCCGGAGGCGCCGGTGGTCAGGGTGTACGCCACATCGCCGTTCTGCGTTTCGCGGCGGATCTCGAACACCGCGCCCTCGATGGCCTGGCCCTCGGGATTCACCTTTTCGAGGGACAGCCGCGCGCGGGGATCGAGGAAGGTCACGGTTATCGGCGTCGTGGTCTCGGTGAGCGTGATCCGCCGGACGCTATCGAGGGGCAGCGCGTAGCCGTTGGGCGCGCGGGTCTCCTCCACCTCGTACAGGCCGATGGGCATGCCCTTGACGGCAACCGGGCCGCCGGCCGGGGTAACCACGCGCAGCACCCGCGCCGCGCCCTCGGTGGCGACGGTTACATCGGGGTTCGCCGCCATATCCAAATTGTCCAGGAAGTGATGCCAGCCGAAGAGGCCTTCGGCCACCGGGGTGATCTGCCGCACGGTGAACTCCGCGCCCGCGAGGGGTGCGTTGGTATCCGCGTCGCGCTTCTCGATCACCAGGCCGCCTTGGTTTACGATGAAGTCGTTGGTGATCGCGCCGAAGTGCTCCTCCTGGGACGGATCGATTCCGGTGCGCGGCGCGGCGGTAAAGTTGTAGGAGAACACCGCGCTGGCGCGATCGACCGTAAACTTCGTGTCGGCAAAGGTGATGCGGTAGCCGGCCGGGGCGGACAGCTCCACCAACCAGTACGCGCCGGGCTCCAGCGGTTGGCCCGCTTCGGTGGAGGCCTTGCCGTCCGCGCCGGTGGTCAGCACGTACTCGGCGGTGGCGGCATTCAGCGCGCCGGCGGCGTAGGCGGTCTCGGTAAAGATGCCGAACACCGCGCCGGGCAGCCCTGTCCCATCCTGGCGGAGCTTCTCGATCTGTACGCGGGCGCGCAGGTTGTTGAAGGTGAGCGTCGCCGAGCCGGAAACGATGTCGGCGGTCTGGCTGGCGGGAGAGGCCACGGCGTACCCCACCGGGGCCAGCGCTTCGGTAACCTGGTACACGCCCAGGGGGAGGCCGTTAAGGGTGATGGTTCCGCCCGAGCCGGCGCCCAGCGCTATGCGCAGCACGCGGCTTGCGCCCCGGGTCTCCTCGGATACGCCGGTGATGGCGGGCAGCTTGTCCAGATAGTCGTCCCAGGCGCCGGGCGCCACGGTGGACGTGTTGGACAGGATGAATTCCGCGCCCTCCAGCAGAGCGGAGGTTTCGGCGTCGCGCTTGACGATGGTGATCGAGGACCTCTGGAACTCGTTTTCGATGGCCCCGTAGAATGCCTCGACCTCGGCGACGCTGCGGGCGCTGCCGGTGAAGTTGTAGGAGAACACCTGACCGGTGCGATCCACCGTAAACTTCGTGTCGGCAAAGGTGATCTGGTAGCCGGTGGGCACGGCCAGCTCCACCAGCCAGTAATCGCCGGGTACCAGCACCTGGCTCTCGGTGGTGCCCGTTTTGCCGCTTAAGCCGGTGGGCGCGAGCGTGTACAGCAACCCGCCCACTGCGCCGCCGTTGTCCCTGTAGATGGCGAACACCACGCCGGCCAGCGGGCTGCCGGCCTCGTCCACCTTCTCGATCTCCACCCGCACGCGCTCGTTCCTGAACTGCACGGTGTTGGCGCTTCCGCTCACCGACACGGTCACGGCTATGTTTTGCGTGCGGGGGTAGGCCACCGCGTAGCCCTCGGGGGCGGTCTCCTCGGTGACGGCGTACTCGCCGGTGGGCAGGCCGGTGAGGGTGATCGTTCCGCCTGAAGTAGCCCCGAGGGCCACGCGCAGGACGCTCCTGCCGCTCTCGGTGCCGATGCTCACGCCCGCGGGCGGGGTGTAGCCGCCGATAAAGTGCTCCCACGCGCCCTCGGCGGCCGCGGTGCGCACGTTGCGCACGGTGAACTCCGCGCCGGTAAGGAACCTGGCGGGATCGGCGGCGTCCACCTTCTCGATCTTCAGCGCGCCCGTGGCCGTGTCGTTCCGGATGGCGCCGTAGTACTGCTCCAGCACATCGGCGTCCTCATGGTTCATGGCTGTGGCGGTAAAGTTGTACGAGTACAGCGGGGTGGTGTTGCTCACCGCAAAGGCCTGGGGAGCAAAGGAGATCCTGTACCCGGCCGGAGCGCTCAGCTCCACCAGCACGTAGTCGCCCGGCTCCAGCAACTGACCGGAGGTGGTGGCGGCCTTGCCGTTGGCGGCGGTGGTGAGGGTGTACTTGGCGGTGGCGGCGTTCAGCACGCCCAGGTCGTACACGGCCTTGGCAAAGATGCCGAATACCGCGCCCTGTACCGGGTTCTGGCCGGTGGCGTCGAGCTTCTCGATCTCCACGCGCACGTACTCGTTCCTGAACTGAACGGCGGTGGCGACGCCCGCGGCGACGGCGGCGGACTGGCTGGCAGGGTAGGCCACGGCGTATCCGTTCGGGGCCTTGGTCTCGGTGATCTCATAGGCGCCGATGGGCAGGCCCTCGAGGGTGGTGACCGACATCGCGCTGCCGTGCACCACCCGCAGCCAGCGCTGGCCGGCCTCGGTTACGACGGACACGTGGGCCGGCAGGGCGGCGGTGTCGAGGAAGTACGCCCACGCCTCGGCTCCGGCGGCCAGGCTCACCGGCTTGACGGTGAATTCCGCGCCGGGCAGGAATACGGAGGTGTCGGCGGCGCTCACCTTTTCGATGCGGAGGGAGCCGCGCGCATAGTCGTTGGTGATCTTGCCGAAGTATTGCTCCTCGGCCGGCGGCGTGCGGCGCGTGCCGGTAAAGTTGAAGCTAACCACCTTCGAGCTGGCCAGCACCTCGAAGCGCCGGTTGGCAAAGGTGATGCGGTAGTTGGCCGGGGCCTCCAGCTCCACCAGCCAATAAGCGCCCGTATCGAGGATCTGGCCGGCGGCGGTGGCGGCCTTGCCGTCCGCGCCGGTGGTGAGCACGTACAGGGCGTTCGCTTCCACGCGGTCGGCCGCCCCTTGGTTGTACACCGCCTCGGTAAAGATGCCGAACTTGACGCCGGCGATGGGTTTGGCGGATTCGCCCAGCTCGGTCTTTTCGATCTCCACGCGCCTGCGGTAGTTGCTGAAGGTAAGGCTGACGCCCTCTTCGTTCACCGCCACGCCGGTGCGCACGTCGTTGACCGTAACGGCGTACCCGATGGGGGCCTGTACCTCGGTGACGGTGTAGGTGCCCAGCGGGATATCCTCGAAGGTGAACGCGCCGGTGTTGTCCAGCGTCACGCGCAGGGTTTGGCCTACCCGCTGCACATTGGCGGGGAAGGCGCCGCTGATGTAACTAACCCAGGAGCCGGAAGCCACCTCGCTGGTCATGGCCACGGTAAACGCCGCGCCGCCCAGCCTGGTGCCGGTCTCGGCGTCCTGCTTTACGATGGTCAGGCCGCCGCCGGCGGTAAAGCTGTTGGCGATGGGCCCGGGGAACGGCTGCTCCACCTCGCCGTCGGCATGGGGCGTTCCGGTAAAGTTGTAGTAGTACCGCAGGGAGGTGTCGCTCACCGTAAACCGCACGGGCTCGAAGCTGATGGTGTAACCGGCGGGCGCGGACTTCTCCCGGAGCCAGTAAGCGCCCGGCGCGAGCAGCTGCGCGGCGGTGGTCACGGCTCTGCCCTGGCCGTCGGTGGGGGCCAGTTCGTACAGTTCCGCGCCCATCGCGCCGGCGACGTCCCTGTGGATCGCGAACACCACATCGGCGAGGTTCTGGCCGTTTCCGTCCACCTTGCGGATGTCCACGCGCACCCGCTGGTTGATCACGGTGTAGAGGACGGGGGCGCCGGAGGCGGTCACGGTCACCTCGCCCTTGGCGGGCTTGGCGATGGCGAAGCCGCTGGGGGCTTTCACTTCCTCCACCTCGTACACGCCGGCGGGCAGGCCGCCGATCGTAACGGTTCCGCTGGCGGGTATCACCGCGCGCAGCACCGAGGCCCCGTTTTCGGTTTCCTTGGTTACGTTGGCCGTATCGGCAAAGCCCGCGACGAAGTGCGCCCAGGCGCCGGGGGCGGCGAGGGTGGACTTATTGCGGATGATGAACTCCGCGCCGGTTTGCGGATTGCGGCCCTCGGCGTCCTTCTTGTCGATGGTGAGGCCGCCGGTGGTGTACCTGTTGGTGATGTGGCCGAAGTACACTTCCAGGCTGGCCGCGTCCGCGCCGGCCATGGCCGTCTTGGTAAAGTTGTAGGAGTACACGGTGGAGCGGTTGCTCACGGTGAAGGGGGTGTCGGCGAAGGTGATCGCGTAATTGGCGGGCGGCGCAAGCTCCACCAGCACGTAGTCGCCCGGGGCCAGCAGGTTCACCGTGGAGGCCCTGCCGTCGCTGCCGGTGATCAGCACGTGGGCGGCGTTGGCCTCGATGCGGGCGGCCGCCCCTTGATCGTACACGGCCTTGGTGAAGATGCCAAATCTGGCTCCGCTGAGCGCGGTGTTGCCGGTGATGTCGAACTTCTCGATGCTCAGCACCACGCGCATGTCTTCGAAGTCCACGGCGTCGAAGGCGTGGCCGGGCTCGGTGACCGTCACGGTCACGGTCTTGGTGTCCGCCAGCGGCAGCGCGTAACCCAAGGGGGCCGCCACCTCGCGTACCTGGTAGGTCCCCACCGGCAGGCCGGTGATGTCGATGGTGCCCAATCCGGCCCCCGCGGCGGGCAGGGTAACCAGCAGGCTGTCCGTCGGGTAACCGTTCGGGTCGTTGTCGCCCACGATTTGCAGGCCGGCGGGCAGCGGCAGGTTGGCGCGCAGGTCGGCCAGGTACAGGCCCCAGGCGCCGGTCACCACCAGGGTGCCCGGCATCACCAGGAACTGGGCGCCGCCCACCCGGGTGTTGGTGCCGCTGACGAACTTGTTGATGCGCATCGCGCCCAGCGCTGAGGTGTTGACGATGGCGGGATGCCCGATGTCGTACTTGCCGCCCGGGGTTTGATCCTCGCCGGTAAAGTGGATCACGTACTCGGTTTGCGCGGCGGTAACGCTGAAGGCAAACTTGTCGGTGATCAGGCTGTAGCCGCCGGGGGCCTTGGTCTCGACCAGGTAGTAGTCGCCCGGTGCCAGCAGGTGGGTTTCCGGCATGCTGGCAAGGCCGTTGGCGCCGGTGGCGAGGGCAAACAGAACGGCGGCGGTGGCCGGGTTGGCGTCGTAGTCCGCCTTTCTGTACACCGCGAACTCGGCGCCGGCCAGGGGCCTATCCTCGCCATTCACTTTCTTGACGGTCAACGTGATCTTCGGGTCGGTCACCTCCAGCGCGGCGGCCTTCACGTGGCCCGGCATGCTGGGGTGATCCGGATCGCCGATGCGCACGGTAAAGGCGGCCGGATCCGGGAGAGCGTAGCCGACGGGCGCGCGAACCTCGGTCACCTGGTAGGCGCCGTAGGGCAGCCCCGGCAGCGTGTAAGCGCCGGAGGGCATGGTGACGGTGATCTTTCGGGCCGTTCTGTCGGCCACCGCGCCCGCGGGCATGGCGGTGTTCAGGAAGGCGTCCCACGCGCCGGCAATGAAGGTGGAGGTGTTGGTGATCTCAAACACCGCGCCGGCGAGGGCCTCGCCCTTGGCGTTCTTTTTGTGGATGGTCAGCGAGCCGGAGGCGGCCTCGTTTTTAAAGGTGTCGTTTCCGCCGGCCAGCGCGGCGCTGATCGCCAGGGCATGGGCGTCGATCAGCCCGTCCAGCGCAGCCAGGGTGATGTTGTCGCCGCCGCCCGGCAGGGTGGCCGCGGGCAGGTGCAGGCTCCTCGCGTCGGCCTGGTAATAGGCGGGGGCCGTCCTCTCCTTGACGGCGTAGTGCACGAAGCGGTTGAGGCCGGTGAAGGAGAATGCGCCGGCGGCGTTGGAGGTGGCGGTGGCGATGGCGCTGCCCTGGGCAACGCCGGCGCCGTTGGCCACAAACAGCTCGAACACCGCGCCGCCGAGGGGGTTGCCCTGGGCGTCCACCTTCTTAAGCTGCACGTCGTAGCTGGGGAAGATGCCCGCGTCGAAGGTCAGGTCGTCGCCGAAGGTGGGGCTGGACAGCGGGAAGGAGATGTAGCGGCTGTCGGCCGTGGCGGCGCTGTAGCTGTCGGGCAACACAAAGTACCCGCCGGCGGCGCCGGTTAGGCGCAGTGCGTTGCTGTCCAGGGAGCGGTCGGCGCCCTGCATGCGGGGGCTCAGGGCATAGCCGCCGGGCAGATCCAGCTCCAACTCGTACCAGTGCTGGCTGTTGTTAAAGGGCGCGCCCGCGGCGGTGGTTTTGTAAGGCTTGGCGGTAAACAGGTAGTTTTGCAGCGCGCCGTTGTCGCCGGCGGGCGGCAAAACGGTGGCGGCGGCGGCCGCGGTGTTCACCGAGGTGCTGCTCACCAGCGTCGGCGTCCAGTCGGCGCCCGCCTGCCGGAGCACGTAGTCGTGAAGGGTAACCGTCACGCCCTGGATGCCGGGCTTGCCGGCCCCCTGCACGCCGCTGCCGTCCACATCCAGCCACACCAGGTTGCCCAGGCGCACGTCCGGGGGCACCGGCTCGGCGCGGACGATGTTCATCTGGATGG
>Ga0123353_10011685_pt1 | contig 12390 bp, 12 predicted proteins | sample TergutLab28metaG_3_FD_92763 | JGI IMG/M metagenome (GOLD analysis project Ga0123353, IMG submission 92763) | Labiotermes labralis P3 segment gut microbial communities from Petit-Saut dam, French Guiana - Lab288 P3 | ecosystem: Host-associated > Arthropoda: Insects > Digestive system > Gut ... | reverse complement strand
ATGCGACCCCAGTTTGGGTCGCGGCCGTGCACAGCTGTTTTTACCAATGGGGAGCTTATTATGGTGCGGACTACTCTGCTTGCGTCTTCTTGGCTTAGTGCTCCGTGTGCTGTCACCTCAATCAGCCGAGTCGCGCCTTCGCCGTCGCGCGCAACCTCTTTGGCTAAGTAGATGCATAATGTATCTAGCGCCTGCTGAAACAAGGCTGCATTTGGAGAATCACTATGTATAACCTCGCATTCGGACATGCCGTTGGCAAAAATGATAAGACTGTCGTTTGGAGAGGTATCCCCGTCAACTGAAATCATATTGAATGATTTGCCTGCCGCTGCCTTAATGCTAGTCTGTAAAAATGCTAGATCCACGGCGGCATCGGTTGTTATAAACCCAAGTAATGTGGCCATGTTAGGATGTATCATCCCGGCGCCCTTGGCAATCCCGCCGATGGTGAAGTTGCCGGCTGATACGGCACAATGCTTAGGCCGCGTGTCGGTGGTCATAATAGCCTTAGCCATATCAAAACCGCCTTCAGCAGAGAGGCCTATCTGGTTTATGGCAGTACTTAGCAAATCTAACTGCAGCCTTCGACCTATGACACCTGTACTGGCCACAAGCATATCGGACATCTCAACGCCGGCATTAGCTGCTGCTGCGGCACTCATGGTTTGGGCATCTGCTTGCCCATACTCGCCGGTACTGGCATTAGCGCAGCCGGAGTTGACTACTATTCCGCGCGCGGTAGAAGAAGGCAGTATTTTTTGGCACAGCAGTACTGAGGCCGATCTGATTTTGTTTGTGGTAAACACGCCTGCCGCATTCGCCGGAGTGTCGCTGCGCAGTATAGCTACGTCAAGATTGAAGCGGGCATGTTTGTTTATGCCGGCATATGCAGCCCCCGCCGCAAATCCTTTTGGCGTGGTAACAGTTCCTTGCGGAATAAAGGTAATTTCAGTTTCCATAAGTGTTCAAAATATAGCATAACGCCTGTGTAATGGACAATTTCAATTTGGTTTGGAGGCGCGGGCTAATAACCTGAATTCCCGCAAAGCTATTGATTCTGTTGATCCGGTTCCTAAATGCCGATGGAGTAAGATCATGCTCTTTTATGATTTCAGATCAACTTATGCTACTAACACGATATGAGAGATAAGAATATAGATTTGGACAAGTGGATTACAAAGATACGCTGCCGGTACGAACGGACATTCAGCAAGCAGAACAACAGAGTACGTTACAAAGGGGTTGCGAAAAAACCAAGGCGCAGAGTTTATGTATGCCATAGCATTCAACTTCAGGAGACTGCTTAGAGTTTTAGGGTTATGGGGGCAGACACGCCGCCGAAATTATTTGCGAAAGTTGTCGAATTAACATATTTGTCAATGAAAGTGATTAAAAGCCACTTGTATTTGTACACATCGCTATTTTTGTAAAGGTGGCTTGACATTTGAAAAAAAGATGTGATACTATATATGTAAAGCAACCTTTACATTGCTTGAAAGGGGGTTAATATGAAAAACCGACTTGAAGAAGTACGAAAAAAGCAAGGTATTAAACAAGAGGAACTTGCAACTATTCTTGAAGTTTCACGGCAGACAATTATTTCACTTGAAAGGGGGCGTTATAATCCGTCAATTATATTAGCGTTCAAAATTGCACGGTATTTCAACACAAGTATTGAAGAAATATTTATTTATGAGGGGGAAGAAAAATGAAAAAAGCGTTTTTAGGGGTTCACATTTTCATCGGTTTTGCAGTTTTGGCTGTTTGGCTTTTGTTTGAACAAACAGGAGTAATCGAAAATGTAGGTATGATTGAACGATTCAAAAACATGGGTACACGGGAATTTATAGTCGTGGGTGCTGTAATTGGCGTATTTCTTATTGTATCGCTGATAATGATACTGTGGAAAAAAGCCAAACCCGAAATGTTTAGACAAAACGAAATAGAGGAAAAAGACGAAAGAAACAAGGCTATACGAGGTAAGATGTGCGAAACAGTATTGAGCATCAACACAACAATACTGATTTGCTTGTTGGTTTTTTGTGTTACCTCTCATACTCAAAGTGATACGAATTTTTTCTTGTTACCGCTTTTACTTATTATAGGGGTTCTGATTGTAAATATTATAACCATGATTGCGGCGGTTATTTACTATAACACAAAGATGTAAAGCGGTACATTATCGGCATGTTCGTGTATACCGTATCATTACCTCCTGTATATGCCCATAGCAGCATATACAGGAGGTACGATTGCAAACTCCATGGAATCAGTCTCAGAGAAAGTTAATTCAGCAGAGTCATGTGTAATTCTGTGGGTTCGTTGCTATTGAAATCATTCATCACAGCGGTATATGCCTAAATGTTATGGAGATTTAGGATCTAAACCAACAAACCCAGCAGTTATTCCGAAAAGAGCGACTATTCGGAAACTTACCAGTCGGCTCATACATGCTTTGACTCTTAATCAGTTAATTCTATTTGTCAAGCTCATGGTTTTTGACGCATCGTTATCTCTCAGAATTCTCAATAATACTGATATTGTTTATAACGGGCGGAGATTGCGGGCGGCTCGCCTCCCCGTCAGCGAATACTACAGGCACAGATGCTATTTGCATTACTGTATCCATGCCATCTACTACTTTTCCGAACTGGGTATAGTTTGGCTGGCTGTCCAAATAGCGTGCGTCAGCTCCGGTGCAGATGAAAAACTGGCTGCCATTGGTGTTTGGCCCGGCATTGGCCATAGCAACAAGGCCTGTTTCATAGCGGTGTTTGACAGGCAACTCGTCGTTGAACTTATAGCCCGGTCCGCCGCATCCTGTGCCGGTTGGGTCGCCGCCTTGAATCATAAAAGTCTTGATGACGCGGTGAAACACTACGCCGTCGTAGAATTTGTTGCGCGCAAGGAACACAAAATTATTAACGGTGTTGGGCGACTCGTTGGCAAACAATTCAACCTTGAAAGTGCCCAAGCTGGTATCGAAAGCGGCGCAATATTTTTTGGCTGTATCAATCTGCATAGCAGGCGGAGTGTTCCAGCTGAGCGATGCCAATCCTGTATTTTGATTATTGATAGACATGTTTCTTAAATTCCTTTACTTAAGATAATAAGTTAGATTACCTCGATGGTAATACTGTGGATGACGGGTGGATTCTTGGGTTTGCTAAATTCCAATAGTTCTAAGGCAGGGATAAAAACGATACCTACCTCAACGGAGGCTATTTCTATTACCGCATCCATGCCCTCAACAACTCTTCCGAACTGGGTATAATTTGAGTTTGCATCGAGATAAGATGAGGCATTAGCGCCGGTGCAGATAAAAAACTGACTGCCATTAGTATTAGCGCCTGAGTTAGCCATGGCCAGAACTCCCGGATCGTATTTGCCTTTGACCGGCAACTCGTCGTTGAATGTATAACCGGGGCCGCCTATATCCGGATTGTTGTGGTCCGGGTCGCCGCCTTGAATCATGAAGTTCTTTATTATGCGGTGGAATACAGTGCCGTCATAGAATTTTTGCTCAGCCAGAAAGACGAAATTGTTAACGGTGATAGGTGCGTCTTTGGCCCACAACTCAACTTTAAAAGTACCCAAACTAGTGTTGAATGTGGCGTAGTAGGTTTTGGAAGTATCAATCTGCATAGTTGGCGGCGCGGTCCATTGCCGGACGTTCTTGCCGCAACTGGCAAGAGGCACAAGCAAACAGACTCCTGACATAATGATAAGCCCTGTTTTTAATAATAGTCGTTTCATACTAGTACAATATCCTTTCTATGCAGTCGGCGTCAAATCAGATGTGATCCTTATATTCAATTAATCAGGTATTTCTTCCGTGACTCCAAAATGAATTATATGCGAAGAGTACTCCTGCAAGGCTTTCCGGGTGGCTATTTGCTTCTCCATCAAAGCTTCCCGCAACAGCACATCCTTTACTTTCATTAAGCGGACTTGGTTGCCCCTTTCATTTTCCTCAAGTTTCATGCGGATATATTTTATAGTTTCCTGTAATTGCGGAATGATAATATACTCAAGAGCGTTTACGCGTCTTCGGGTCTTCTCAATTTCTTCTGCTAATAGAGCGGTCTTCTTCTCAACAGCAGCTAACTTGAGCATGACAGGGAAAATGTCTGACAAGTTTTTTATAGCCTCGTCTAGCTCTCCTGACGTGCCGGCAAAGCCGTACGGATAAATGTCAGAGTTATCCGTACTCTCATAACTGAAATCAAATATGGGAACGTCAACTGACATAATGTTGACATAGTTGACTTTCATCTCAACGCGCTGTTTGGGGTACATAAGCGCTTCTTCAAAGACCGGCTTAGACATTGCTGCGTTGGCGATGATGAAGCAGGTAAAGGTGTTCATTATCTGTTCCTCAACCTTATCGCGCAGCGCCTTATTCTCTCTTGCGATATCGATGAATCTCTTAACAAGCTCATCTCGTTTGTCTTTCATAAGCTTATGGCCGCGAGCGGCTGTCTGAAGGCGTTTTTTAAGCGATGACAGCACCATTCTGGTTGGATTAACATTTAACCTTGCCATAATTTCTAGTTCTCGGTTTTAGGGTAATACTTTTCGATGTTTTCGCTCGTAATGCGTTTTAGTTCTGATTTGGGTAGTATACTCAATAAGCTCCAGCCGATCTCCAGAGTTTCTGTGATATCTCGGTTAGTGCTATAACCCTGAGATACGTAGCTTTTCTCAAATTCGTCAGCGAATTTGGCATAGAGCAAGTCCATATCTGTAAGAGCTGCCTCGCCAAGAATGGCCATCAACTCCTTGCAGTCTTTTCCTCTGGAATAGGCCGAAAACAGTTGATTCATAGTATCAGCGTGATCTTCTCTGGTTTTGCCTTTTCCTATACCTTTATCCTTGAGGCGCGATAATGAAGGCAGTACGTCAATAGGAGGCATTAGTCCGTTTCTATATAGACTGCGCGATAGAATGAGCTGTCCTTCCGTGATATACCCGGTGAGATCAGGAATAGGATGGGTTTTATCATCTTCAGGCATGGTTAATATGGGTATCATTGTAATTGAGCCGCCGATTCGTTTTTTCCTTCCGGCTCTCTCGTATATGGTGGCGAGATCGGTGTATAGATATCCGGGGTATCCTCTTCTTCCGGGGACTTCCTTGCGGGCTGAGGCGATTTCACGCAAGGCCTCGGCGTAATTGGTGATGTCAGTCATGATGACAAGCACATGCAGATCTTTCTCAAAAGCTAGGTATTCTGCGGCTGTCATGGCCATACGCGGCGTGGAGATGCGTTCTACAGCAGGGTCATTGGCCAGATTTATAAATAATACAGTTCTGTCAATAGCGCCGGTACGTTTAAAATCTGATATAAAGAAATCGGCTTCTTCAAATGTAATGCCGATAGCTGCGAATACGACAGCGAAATTCGATTCGTCGCCGCGAACTTTAGACTGGCGGGCGATTTGAGCCGCAAGTTCGGTGTGAGGAAGACCGGCTCCTGAAAAAATAGGCAATTTCTGCCCTCTTACCAAAGTGTTCAGCCCGTCAATAGCCGAAATGCCGGTCTGAATAAACTCATTAGGATAGTCGCGAGCGGCCGGGTTCATCGGCAAACCGTTGATATCAAGTCTTTTGTCAGGGATGATTGCCGGTCCGCCGTCGTAAGGCTTCCCCATACCATCAAACACACGGCCTATCATGTCCATGGATACAGCCAGCTCCAAGCCCCTCCCCATGAATCGCACCTTCGATTCTTTGAGATTGATTCCGGCTGAGCTTGTAAACAGTTGTACTAAAGCGTTAGTTCCGTTGACTTCAAGAACTTTGCAGCGCCTGATATCGCCGTTGGGAAGCTCGATTTCACCTAACTCATCGTAGGTAACATCCTCTACGTCTTTGACCAGCATAAGAGGGCCGATAACCTCGGAAATAGTTCTATATTCTCTAAGCATTCTGCTCCGCTCCTTCATCAACGAGATTCTGAATGCCGGTCTTCATCTCCTGCATGATCTTGTCATAAGCCGTGTCGCAATCGACTTCCTCTACGTATTTGAAGCGCCCGATGGCTTCTCTGACATCTAGACTGATGATGTCCTGAAAGCGCGCTTTGTTTGAAAGGCCTTCCATAGCCTGTTTATAAAATTCTAATATTAGGTTAAGCATCCGGTATTGCTTCTTTGGCGACGAAAAAGTATCCACTGCGTGGAACGCATTTTGATGCAGGTAGTCTTCTCTGATTGAGCGGCAAGTCTCCAGCTTGATTCTGTCTGCCGGGGATAAAGCGTCCGCTCCTACCAGTTGTACGATTTCGTTGAGCTGAGACTCTTCCTGAAGCAGTTTCATAGTCTCCTGGCGCAGAGTCGGAAATTCTTTAGCTACGTTCTCCTCAAACCAAGGGGTTAAGCTGTCGATATAAAGAGAGTAACTGCTGAGCCAGTTTATGGCAGGGAAGTGCCTCTTATATGCCAGGGCTGAGTCTAGGCTCCAAAATACTTTTACGATGCGCAGTGTTGCCTGGGAGACAGGCTCTGATATATCGCCGCCTGCGGGCGATACGGCTCCGATGGTAGATAATGTGCCCTCGCGGCCTTCTTTGCCCAAGCTGACACACCTGCCGGCTCTCTCGTAAAACTGCGCTAGGCGGGAGCTTAAATACGCCGGAAAGCCTTCTTCTCCCGGCATTTCCTCTAGTCGTCCGGACATTTCCCTTAAAGCTTCAGCCCAGCGGGATGTGGAATCGGCCATTAAGGCTACGGAATAACCCATATCCCTAAAATACTCCGCAATTGTGATACCGGTATAGATTGATGCCTCGCGTGCCGCCACCGGCATATCTGACGTGTTGGCAATAAGGACGGTTCTCTTCATAAGAGACTGGCCTGTCTTAGGGTCAACCAAGTCCGGAAATTCCATGAGAACGTGAGCCATCTCATTACCGCGTTCGCCGCATCCGATATATACCACAATTTCAACGTCAGCCCATTTTGCCAGAGCGTGTTGGACGATGGTCTTACCCGAGCCGAACGGACCCGGTACTGCTGCCACGCCGCCTTTAGCAATGGGGAACATGGTGTCAATGGCGCGCTGTCCCGTTATGAGAGGGCTGTTTGGCGGGAGCTTTTCTTTATACGGGCGTGCTTTTCTTACGGGCCATTTCTGCATCATCGTTAGTTCTTTGATGTCGCCGGTGCTGATTTTTACTCTCGCTATAACGTCTTTAACAGAAAAACTTCCCTGTTGTATGTGCTCAATGCTGCCGCTAACGCCGTGCGGCAGCATGATTTTGTGCTCAACAATCAGAGTCTCCTGAACGACGCCTATGATATCCCCGTTCTCAACCTGATCTCCAACTTTCACAGTGGGGACAAACTCCCACTTTCTTTCTCTGTCAAGAGCCGGAATTTGAATACCTCTCTTAATATTAGGCCCTACCATGTCATACATGATTTTCAGAGGGCGCTGGATTCCGTCATAAATGGTCTCGATAATACCTGGTCCGAGTTCTACGCTTAAAGGTTCTTTCGTACCGAACACGGGTATACCCGGGCCTAAGCCGGCTGTTTCTTCATAAACTTGAATAGAGGCGATTCCCTCGCGCATCTCAATGATTTCGCCAATCAATCCTTGTTCGCCGACGCGAACGACGTCAAACATATTCGAGTCTTGCATTCCATCAGCGATTACCAATGGTCCGGATACTTTTATGATTTTTCCCTGGCTCACTACTCGGCACCTCCAAATAAAATATCTGCGCCAATCGCATGTTCAACCGACTTCTTCAAATTTCCGAATCCTACTCCGTAATTGCCGTCTATTCCTGAAATCGGCAAAATCGCAGGCAGCTTCTGCTTTTTGTAGCGATCTATCTCTGGCATGATGTCCTTTGCTAGGTTCTCCGTAATAAAGATAATGGCGTATTCTTTTCTTGCGATTCTATGTAGGGTCTTCTTTGCCTCATCAGATGTGGCGCAAGGAAATACATCAAGCCCTACCGCTTTGAAGCCAATCACGCTATTACTGTCACCAATTATTCCGGCTTTATACATATGTGCTGCTTATTCTTTCTCTGATAAGTTCAGGTGAAATATTGGTAAGTTTGCCCGCCATGATAATTCTTATAGTTTTAATCTCATTTTCTTTGGCCACTATATAATTGACGAGAGGCGGCGTTCCAACAGAGATGTGTTTTGCGGCTCTAGCGTATTCTATGAGCAGATTATCGCAGAGTTTTTCTAACGACGTAAATTTACTGGCATTATTAGTTATGGCGATGCTCTCAAGCAGAAGCGTCTGAAGCCCGTAAATTACGAGCTTATCTGCGAACTGCTCAAGAGTATTTTCATAGCCGCCGGTAAATACTTTCACAGGGATACTCCCACCGTCAATAAAAGCACTTGAGAAAAAATCTCTTGATTTGTTCATTGCTTTAGTTCTGACGAATGATTTAAGGTTGATGCTGTCTATTTTTAAGGCGAAATATCCCGTGATGAACTCATCCTCAACCCCGGAGAGCGCATTTAAGATATCTTTGTAGCAGGCTTTGTCTAGAATAAGGTCAATTACCTGCGGATCATAAACGGTGCTATAAGAATCAATAGCATACTGTATGCCATGAGACATCTCTCGCCGCATGCTGAAATAGTCTCTGTTCTGCACAAGAGTTACAAGCTGTTCTAACGGTATGGAGCCTGCATCGATTAAGAGCTCGCCTGCGCTAGTCTCCAAAAATTCCGCTTTTAACAAAACCTTGATATTGTGGTAATCATTGGGATACATAAAGACGGCGAAATACTCTTGCTCCGGCGCAAGAGACGTAACCATGCGATATGTACGCTCAAGCTCCCTAGACAAGAGAGTCTCAAGCCCTGCCACAGTTATAGCTCCGGAATCGCTGCCGTAGTTCAGCTCGCTGAGAACTCTTAACGCATCATCAGGGGTTTTGCTGCCGAGCATCTTCTCAACGCGTTCCTTTGACAGGAGATACTTCTCCTTGCTCTTTAGGTATGCGGAGGCAAATAAATGGTCTGTGCTATTATGACTCAAACGCTACTCCTGATACAGTATGGATACTACCTTCGGCGTAACAGATTCTTTTATAGAGCAAAGCATGGTCTCTAAGGTCGAGTTGATCTCAACTGCGCCGTATTTTAATACAAAGCCGCCTTTGGCGTTGATAGTTTGATCAGAGAGCGAAATCCTTCCGCCTTCTATATGCTCGTTTGCCGCCGCGACAAGTCTCTCGCCGATGGCTGCCTTATCTTTAGTATTGAGTAACAATTGCCCCTCTTTTACATCTGTCGCGGCGATCTTCTTAACCAGAAAAGCGATATAATCGTCAGGATCCATATTCGCCAGATGATTCAAGGCGGCTTCAATGGCGTTTGAGACGGTCTTTTGTTTCGCAGCGAGGCGTATTTTACGGGCCTCCAGATCAGCGATAGAGTTCCTTCGGTGTTTTGTGGTTACGGCGTCAATCGCGCCTTTCTCCGCCATCTGTCTTTTTATGGCGAGCGCCTCTTCGCTTGCCTGCGCCGTAATAGCCTCAGCTTTCCTGACAGCCTCGGAAATCAAGCCGTCCGCATATTCGGTCGCGTCGCCTACTATCTTCGCGGTAATGTTATCTATGCTCAATGGCTTATTGTCCTTAAGTATATATTTATGCAATTGACATAAAGTGTTGCAGCTAAACGCTGTTATATATCAAGAAAGAAATCAAAAGCGCGAAAATAGCGAATGTCTCAATCATAGCAGCGTAAATCAAAGCTTTTGCCATCTCGCCCGGCCTTTTTCCGATGAGAATAACACCTGAGACCAATGTTTTACCTTGTGCCACAGCGGCCAGGTAACCGACTACGCCGATGGGAACTCCGCTGGCCAGTAAGAACAGCCCGGTACTGGTGTCTGTTACGGACATGGATTTAGTGAGGATTAAGAACCCTATCAAAAGACCATAAAGGCCGTTTGTCGACCCGATTGCTTGTAACACCAGCGTTTGCCCGAATTTTCTTGAGTCTTCAGCTATGACGCCGGCGGCGGCCTGACCTACCATGCCCATAGCCACCGCGCTTCCGGCTCCGGCGCAAGTCGCAATTACGGCTCCGATTACACCAAGCGCAACCCCTAACTCCATTTAACTTTCCTCCTTAATGATCTTTACATATTTAGTATTTTTCATGAAAGGTTTAAAAGGCGTGCCTTTGCCTTCATAAAGCTTATCGTAAAATTCCACATATTGAAGGCGGATGGAATGCACAAATGCTCCGAGCGCACTGACAAGGAAGTTAAACGTGTGCGCAACGACCGCGATCACAATAAACAAAAGCACTCCGATAATACCGCTTCCAAATAGCGACGCTATAGTATTAAATACTTGCGCGATTACGCTGCCCGCCAAGCATAAAGCCAGCAGGCGCGCGTAAGACAGTATGTCGGACACATAACGCGTTATACCGTATAGATTCCATAAGCCAACTGCTTTGCCGACGCCTTTTCCTATGAATACGGGGAAGAGGAGAATTCCTGCGGCGCCGGCGATGCTGAGCCACATTCCGATGGATGATGCGCCTGTAAAAATACTATCGCCGGCAAGAAGCATCGCAAGCCCAATAATCAGTATGTACCATAGCAAGGTGTCATTAACGGCCTTGAGGAAGTTTCCGTTTCTTATGTGGTTATAAGCCTTTACTCCTAGGGCGACGAATATATGAACCACGCCGCAGATGCAAGCGAATATTAACATTGTCATGGCATTCTCGACAGGATCAATCCACAAAGGCGGAATACTTACACTTCTGCTGAAGAATGTTTCGGATACGACAGTTACCAGATTGCCGAAGAAACTGCCGAATATAATACCCCAAATGAATGTGGCGACACCGCAGTATCCCAGCTGCTTAATAAACTTATAGACATTTCCCTCAAGTTTCCACCTTTTGATGGCGGCATAACTGAGAGAGGCCAGTAAAAGCCCGTATGCTATGTCTGCGAACATAATCCCAAAGAAACAAATGTAGAAAAAGGCGTATATGGGTGTGGGATCAGCCTCTTTGGGATTAGGCGTGTCATACAGGAATGTTATGGTCTCAATCGGTGAGACCAACTTATTATTCTTCAGAAGTACAGGGGTTTCCTCTTCCTTTTTGGGTTCTGTAATCTCGTAATGGCAGCCGTGCTGCTCTAAAAGGTGCGTTAGACTTATGCATTCAGTCTCAGGAATCCAGCCGTCAATATAAAAAGTTCTATCGGTAACAAGCATACTGCCAAAGGCTTTTGCCTTATCGCGCTCAATAGTTAAATAGTCATAATACAGCTGAATAGTATCCTTGTGCTCAAGCATCGCAATAAGGTTATCTTTTACCTGTGCTATTTCTCGCGCGAGTACTGCAAGAGCGTCCTTGTTGCCGGCGATGTTCTCAGCTGCAGTTCCCTCAATGTCGTTAAACGAGACTTTATTAAAGCTGTATTGCTTCAGTATATCGCTGATCTTAGCGTCGCACTCTTTTAGATATATCAATGCTATGTATTGATGTTCTTCATCGCTGCTTATGAGAGACAGCTCAAATTGATTCGTGTTTTTCCTTATGTTGTTTTTTAGATGTTGCGTATCAAGCTTGAGCGGCACAATTCCTGTGAGCAGATAGGTGTACTTTGTTTCGTGAGTCTCAAGAGGTATTTGATACGAGATCCAAGGAGTTAATCCGAGAATTGCGGTCTCAGTTTTGTTATACGTATTCTTAAGCTCTTTAAGGCGGCTCTGAAAGTCGAGTATGACGTTGATATTCTCTTCAATGCTGCCCTTTTCTTCTAGGCCGGCAGAGAACACTTTTTCGGTGAGGACTCTTCTTGAGTGGAACAAGGGAGATTTTTTCGTGTTGTAGCCATTTAATATTTTAAGAGCGCTGTCGGCCTTATTTAGCTTGCTCTCCAACTCTGAGACATCAACTTCCCTATCTGCTTTTGAGATAAGTGATGACCATTCAGTATCTGACAATTTAGCGTCTTGGCTACTGAGCTCAGCCGCTCCCAACTCCATGAGATGTGTCATGAGGGTGTCCTTGGCGTTATCAATGCCAATGGCTGTGAAGCGGCGCATTTTTACGATTGCCATTAGCTCACTACCTTGTTAACGATTACACCAACGGCTTCATCCAAATGCTTTTGAGCGGCAGAGATAAGCATGTCGCTCTCCCAATTGACTTGGGCAATAGTTTTATCATAGTCCAAGAAAGCTTCTGCCTCTGCTTTTTTGAGCGTTTCTTTGTACAAAGCAAGAGCTTCTTCTTGAGTGTTTTTGATAAGATCTGCGGCCGCATTTGCCGCTGCGTCAACAATGCGTTTTGATTCTGTTACTCCGCTAAGCCTAATCTTATCGGCTTGCGCTTCTTGTTCTCTGATGTATTTTAAGTATTCTAT
>Ga0123353_10011683_pt1 | contig 12393 bp, 7 predicted proteins | sample TergutLab28metaG_3_FD_92763 | JGI IMG/M metagenome (GOLD analysis project Ga0123353, IMG submission 92763) | Labiotermes labralis P3 segment gut microbial communities from Petit-Saut dam, French Guiana - Lab288 P3 | ecosystem: Host-associated > Arthropoda: Insects > Digestive system > Gut ... | reverse complement strand
TTGTGTAGGGTGACTTGAGGCGTGCTGGTGTTATGTGGCGGGATTGCCTGTTGGTGATGTGGTATCCGAGTGTAGGCTGAACCACTGGTGGTTCAGCCTACACTCGTCTGAAACATGTTGAGCAATATATAATAAAGCAAGTGTCATCTAGTTGGTCAACCTTTATTCAAACACTTTCTAAGGTTTAGACACAATCGTCAAATGACTTAAGATACATTCATAAACTATTTTTACATCTCAGTTCAAGAAAGCGTGTGCTTGTGTGTTCTTCAAGAGTAGTAAGGGTAACGCAATCCTTGTAAAGACCTTGACAGGCCCTGAGGGTTCCACGAGTTTGAGGCTTCCAGAATTCAAGACAATGGGCACATGAATGTGGGAAAGTTGTCAGATCTACGCACCGACCCCCGTCCCCTCCCACGAAACATTCCCAGTACTGATTTATGTTAGAGGTTGAGTCTACCCAAGACGGAAGGATTGTATAAATGTAAAATTCCAATGGAACACTAGACCATACGGCTTGTAGCGCAGTCCCTGAAACAGCTGTTCCACCGTGTGCCGCCTTCAAAAGTTGCGTGTATAAAAATCCATCATGTGGAATTACTGTCCACGTGATCACATCATATGCTGTCTGTGTGACCCATAATATCCGAAACTCTGTGAATTTTTTCTACTAATTGAACTGCAAAGTCCGTTTCGACCAACAGGTCCGAAAATCTACTTAAAGAATAAAGGAAACTGTCTGATCATCTCCTCAAATATTAAAAACACCCGACAATGTCTGATGCAAGTTTTCGTCAAATTACAAGACATATATTCTATTTCACCCTATGAACATGAAGATTTAGGCAACAAGTTCCCTCCAAAATGTAGCAACCGACCCGTCAAACTATAAAACATCAATTCCCAGCAATTATAATCATGATATTTTCGTTGCTTTAATCAATGAGGAGAAATGTACCCTGACCTGCGTCAATGTAATGTTTATTGAAAGAATATTAGGTAACTACACAAAATTAATACCTCCTTTATTTACTACTCTTGCCAAATTAGTCCGAGTTAAACAATTCCTAGTTCTGAAAATGTTAAAATAACGAGAGTTTTATTTAGATTCACAGGCCAAGAATTCGATGCATTAGAAGGTGCGTGCTGCAACGTCTTTTCAATTCAGGACACCAAAACCCTACGACTTTCACAACACATATGCCAAAGAGGTTCGAAATTGTTACAACATCTTTGTTGGAATGCTTGGGAATTCCTACCCGTTGAAGATGGCCCCAATAATTGAAATATTTATTTGTAGGCATCTAAATCATAGTGGATTCAAGGGCGATAACTCCCTGAAATGCACCACAAAATTTTATCAATTTTGTGGAAGATGTGATCTTTTTCCTACAGTATAATACGCATATAACGCCTTAAATTATATGGTTTATTGGTTATAATGTTTGGAACTTACAGGGAAATGAGATACATGGCGACAACCTGCAAATGGCTTTTGTAAGAATGAAGTCGCGTTAGCTTCGTAAATTGTCATGTGCTCCACGGCAATCTTAAAATTTACACAAACGCAGTAAGATATTTTCGGGACAGAAATTTCTAAGTTCTTAATCCTGGTGTCAAGAATGGAACAACATATATAACAGGATGAAGAGATTCTTTCATTTCAGTGTTACGAGTAGGGGGAGAGGGGAGGGGGAGTGATTCAACGGGTCAATTAGAATGAGCCTGAGTGGATCCGGAAACAGGGAATTCACTGCAGCATGGCGGCAGAAAGGGTGAAAAAGTTGTGGGTAATGATTCATCTTACCACGGTACAGCATACCGTTCAGTAGTTGCCATATGAACCGACTCCAGCATACCGTTCAGTAGTTGCCATATGAACCGACTCCAGCATACCGTTCAGTAGTTGCCATATGAACCGACTACCTTCCTTTTTACAATTAGTGTCCACTCAGGCCGCAAAAAAATAAAAGACTATCATTTACGTCCATCCGTCCGAATATTTTATTTAACACATGTCTCAGCGGATTTAAATTAAACATAGAAAGAGATCTACATCACGTGATGCAAGAAGGTTTTACTGTTGGGTAGTCATACCAAAGAGGTTTCTAAGTAGTTAATATAACTCAGAAAGGTATTATCCTACAAGGAGGAACATATCACAACACACACGACTAGTAAAGACCACCAAATTTTCACTTGAAACTTCCTTTTAAGAGAAAGGGGTGTACAAACAACGCATTTGAGATCTGTGCTCTTCGTATTGGAATAACAACAAACACATTTTAAATGACAGCAATATGTACAATCAAAGCCAAACTCTAATTTACAACATCTCAATTTTCGTAACACAACAACAGAGCGCCCTTTTAAAATAATCAAAGTAGAATGGAAAATTTTTAATTAATATTTCAGCTTCCTTTAAATACAGAAGTACGATTCCTCGCAGATTTGTATGCAACATAACCCTTTAAAAACAAGTGGTTAGTTCACCTTACGTATCGCCACATTCAACATGATCCTACCATCCACGTAACATCTTTAATGTACAGTAAAAAAAATTGTTTACGAAATTATCACTTCTCTCATCAGTGTTATGTCCCACCTGTCACATTCACTTGGATTTCTGTCAAAATATTTTTCCTAACTGTTGTAAATTTAAATGAATAAGTTTTCTGTCTTTGTTTTTAGCGAAATCAAAATTAATTTTGTGACACAATACTTGTGCACTACAATTTCCCTTTCAAAACTTTTCGGTTGTTTCTTAAAAGACAACCGGCTAACAGATAACCGGTTAACACATGGCGTTTAGACACACGTTGTCAGACATCCTCCAACTGCTTTCTCCCTATTCAGGATGCTTTATCAGTCACTTCTGACACTCGATGTTGCGTTAGTGAAAGGAGTTGAAGAAAGGAAGAAAGAAAATATTTTCTGTTTGGCTTTATGAGTACTAGAAGCTCGCAAGTCATAAATTCTGCAATCAGCAACGAGCTATAAAAAATGAAAGGCCACAAACTTGAGCCTCTTCCTTTGCAATGCCATTCACAACACGAAAATTCACATTCAGTCACGGCAACTGAATTCATGAACGGAACACCCATGGAGGGGCTTCGAATCTCCAGTTTATTGCAACTAAATCAGCAATTGTGGAGTCACATCGATATCAAGGGAAGTACAAAGGCGTTATTGAATTATATAGCCATATATTTTCGTAAGTGGTTACTGGAGTGTCGGGAAACAAACTGCTGTCACCTACATTATGTCCTGAAGACGGAAGAACTAGATACCTTCACAACTGTTGTGCTTATCTACCTGAATACATAGCCTTGTAACCCAGAACACCACTACAGTCTTTTTGCCTTGATAATCTCAAGTCTCACAAAAAAATCAGTCCTTATTAAATGTTATTTGCGTTGGACACTAATATGTGACAACTCAGTAAATAAACTAACTGCAAAGGGAAATGCGTTTTATGTTCTCCATTCCTTCGAATAGGTATTTTGCTCGTACTGGACTATTCTTACGTTGAGAAAACTGATATAGAACATTTCATTTCTTTTTAACGACTTCAGTAGCTTGCATACCAGAACTCTGGAAGGAACTTAAAAAATATTACATTTCTCTTTTAAATTTGAAATATAAAGATTTTACACTAATTTTAATTAACAGATAACTTCAAATTAATTTTGGTCTTATATACCAAATTAATTGCAAAAATAAAGCTCCCAACCATGTTCGCTGTGTTAAATGTTCTGTTCGGCTGACTGTACAGAATTATTTCATATTCAGAGGAAAATCGGAATGAACTGGAAATGAGGTTCTACCCTTCATTTTGAAAATGACCATATCATGTGGACGATTCTGATATAAACGTGGTGAAGAGGCGGAATTTCTACAACAAAATATCATAAGCGGGAACGTGAACCAATAATTAGAAGTACGAGTAAATTAATATGCAAATAATTTTGCACTGCACACCATCAGAGATTTCCAAACAGGCACACAGCTTACGTCTGTATGCATCTGTCCTGACGCAACATTCGTTTCGACTCATTGCCATAATCTCCTCTGGTCTGCCTCACGAATCCTAAGTCTAGAGACAGCACTTTCTAAACTCCATTAACAACGTCTTTCAAGTGTAATCCAAATGCTCTGAAGAACCACAGGCGATATTTTATTCATCTCAAAACTGAAAGCCCTGTTACAGTGAACATGTATCAACAAAGACATTTATACTAAATATAACTCAGCAGGAATGGACTGATACAACTGGCCTATAGCTCTGCACTTCAGAGTCTACGTGTTTCTTTCATTTGGATTCAAATCTAATCCCTTTTGACGCTCGTCTCTAGTTTATATTTCTTCTAAGCATCACCTAAAATTTTATAGTAATAAATATTGTTAATGAAAAGTAATAAACTTAATTATTATGCCTATACCATAAAATGCTCACCCAGTATTATTTCAATTCTCCCACTTATCTGGATGTTCATGAATTACATACTGAATTAAATTATTTTCTTTTTCACAAAGTATCAATGAATAAGAAATCTGTCGGCTTTGTTAGGCCCATATTGTTAAAAGACACTAACTAGTGTTTTAATTTCAGTGATTTTGTACGTAATGAGCTCGTTGCACTTACATTCAGACCAATCAATTAGTTGGTCACAGTGTGTGTCCATTTAGTCTGCTAATTTAATTGTGTAACTTCATTCCAGCCACTTTTAAAGGCAGATGAAGATGAAGCTATGTACATGGAATAAAAAACCTGAAATCCGAATTCATGGCACAGTTAATCGTAATCTGTGTGCCAGAGACGACGTTCTGCAACCCGAGATTCTACCAAGCATATTATACTCGTACAAAAAAACTGGAATTTTTTATCCGACAATAATATCTTTTGGTAACCGTTCCATACAGTTGGATTAATAATAGTCTCCGGAAAAATCAGGTGAAGGGTATAATTGATCCACATGTGAAGAGAGCCCCCAAAAACAGCACCAGTTTCAGACAATTTATTTAGATGTAGTATTTCAACAGTCCTATCAAGCAGCACATTTGTGTTAGTTATTACATTATGACACCACAAAATTCACCACTATGTATTGCGACTTTCTTCGAACGCAAATTTCCCTCAGCTCAACAACATATTCACCGCGTTCCCTGGGGTCCTCTAAAGCACAACACCGCAGTCATGAACTCATCACTGATCCCCATTACAAACAAGGTGGCTGCAGCCCGCATACGTACTGTATCATTAAGATTAATTTTAATGTATTGTCCAATCTAGGCCTTCTTTTCTTCTTCTTTTTAGCGCAATAGCCCCCAGTGGGCCAGGGCCACCTCATTCACGAGGTTTCTAGATCACACACAACGACGCACCGCAGTCGGTAGGACTACTCTGGACGATTGATCAGCTCGCCGCAGAGACCTCTAATTGACAAAACACAACACTTAGAACAGAGAAACATCCATGCCCAGGTAGGATTCGAAACCACAATCTACGTCCTACACAACCTGAATTACCGCCTTCCTTCCTACAGATACGTGACTGTCAAACGCAGCTACACACTAGCACTAGCACTAGCACCCAGCTGCACTTCACTAAAAACAAATGGATAAGACAATTTTAAAATTCAAGTTTCTCACAAATGTGTGCCGACACACAGTACTATCAAAAGTCCTGAAGTTTACACACGAACACCCACGCCCTTCGACACTCTCAGATAACTATCTGCAGTGAGCATATCTTCGCAAATTCAACGAAATTCTGTCAACAGCGTAAGTTATACACCGTGCTGGGAAAATGAGAATAATATACACATGTAGGAAGGAATACAATGCCTCATTGAAATTTCGTTTCAGCAATAAAAAAAAAGATACATCAATCAGTATGACTGGCCTGTCAGTTGCAATTCGAACACAAGGACTCTAGTAAATTGAATCCTTCAAAACTAGTTACACAGAATGAAATAATTCATAGCGTTATATTTGCCCAAAAGACAAAGCACATTATGACATCTAGAATTAGGCAGAACAATTGAGTCCCTTAGAGAAGACAGCAGAATACTTTATATCAATGTTAGAAAAAGCGATTTCTCGGGCGCACTGTAACACGTACGCAATCCCAAGTGACTGACCGTCTATGTAACACACTGTAGGACCCGCTTCTCTGTAACGATGACTTCCTGAACAAGATGTACTAGGATCGTGTGCTGCTTGTTCTACACACACATCAGCAGCTTTGAAACATGTAGTGCTAGCACTGAATGCCCCTTTTGACGTATTAAAACTGAAGAAGAGTAACAAGAAACCCGTAGGGGTGTTAGGAGAGTCACTACAACTATTATTACAGGGAAAACAGACAATATACTGCTCTGACGTTTCCCTGGTTCTACCCGCCCGTCTGTATTGGTCAATATAAGCTGGAGGCAAGGTAGGTGGTTGGCATGTGACAACAATAAGCTATTGAGACGTGGGATGTTGAAGTGTGCAGCAGAAAGAAGTTGAGCATTTGGGCTGAATTTTGTGTTTAGAGAGCAGCTTTTTGAGGAAGGCTTGATACGGCCAGAATGGCTTCTTGTGGGAGAAATTTGTAAGTTAATGCGTGGACAGCTACATGAGAAACATTAATTGCATCGTAAAATTTGGTTACCAGTTCTGAATTTTCCCCAGGACTGCGGAAAATCACAATACACCTTTAGCGATTTGGTCGGTCGTAGGACCTTCAAGATTAAAGATTGAATATAATCTCAGTTAGATTTATTAACTCAGTCCCTACCTCATAGAGAACAAAATACCTCTCCATTATAAATTCTTCTTTCACTGCGATACTCTGACGATGAAGGCACTACTCTTTACGAAACACAGTATCACAGCCCAGACACGTTTAGCAGTCAAACACAAAGCAATAAACGCTCTTTATCATATTACACACATAAATATGTCAGAAAAACGCAGGAATAAACAGTACTTAAACACCTTCAAAAATACTTTTTTATTTTGAATAAAATACCTTGTCGTTTACTCTGACATGTTTCGACTATAAGTCGTCACTTTTGGTTACTTCAAAAAGTTTGAAAATGTAAAATCTAAAATTGTATAAACATAAAATATGAAGCATTGTGCGTCCCTATTTTGGAGTGAGATCTCATTGCTTACTAAAGTATTACATTATATATTGCATTGTTACAAACTCTACAAATTATTATTTTTTAATTCCTCAAATAATTTAATTTTGAATTCAGAACTTTGTGTACATAATCTAACCAATGGTCTTCGAAGGGTTAGCCCTTGAATGCCCAGCGATCACTGCATGTGGCAAAAGGTTAAACTTTAAAAACTTCTAGGTCCTACTCACAGAGTGCATTTAAGGAACAGTTTTCGAATCCTGCACGGACAAACAATAAGTGTCATTACCAACTACAAGATCGCATTTATTATATTTCTGGTTGCAACAAAATTGTCCTTTGCTCGTCAATGATTTTTCTACATTGTACAATGACCATTAAAGTTTTTGAAAGAGACGTAAAGAGAAAAAGTGCAAAAATTCTGGGAAGTGAAATTGCGTTTAATTGCCCAATTTGTTTGGTGATTTTGCGCAGTTTGCAGTGTAGTTCTACGCTCTTACATAAAAGCCATTATTGTGCCATAATCACAATTTACTGAAGAAGAATTCAGGAAAGGAAGGTTTTGAAATCAGGTAAGTTCTATTGGAAAATAAGGAGAAGACAAAATTTGCTTACTGCCAGAAAAATGTACATTGAATTTTGTAACGTATAGTAAAAATATGCAAAAAATAAAATTAATTACTGCAGTCTGTTTTTCAGACTTGTTGCATTGTTTGTTTGTTCCGATATATTCGTTTCGAGATATGAAAATCAGAAACGAAGTTCTTTGGAGAATTACATACACCATTTTCAAAATGAGTCCAGTATGAAAAGTTCAATTACATACACCAAAATTTTCCACCTCGTCCAGTTTCTACACAGAATGAACATTTCTGAATGAAAGGAGTCGGCATCATCAAGTTTATTATCGCGAATTTTCTTTCCATCAGTTTCGTCAAATTCGTCATATTCGTTATCCCTTTTTTTCATCGACAGATGGAGCCTCTTTACCTAACCGATAAGTCTTTTTACGTTCAATTTTTCAGTATCAGTTGAATTGCTGATTTTACGATGCTGTATGCTCGACCGACTCCTCCTAGAGAATTCCTGATGTCACTGAACGAAGCGCTGTCTCTAGCTGTCCTTCCGCATAATTTCTCCATGAAATTTTCCTCACAAGTGATCTTGGTAATAAACTACCCTACCGATATAGCAGTAGGAATTTTAGAAGCGGGGAGTATTAAATATTGGTTACAGTCTCCTGCAGGGAGAAACATCAGTGGCCAAACAAATAATTATTCTGCCCCGAATATCCAGGCAACAAGCTCTCTCTGATCCTTCGTAACTAAATGACACATTCTCAAAGGAAAAAAAAGTTCAATTTCTTTAAGCTCCTTCCCACGCAGTGCAAGCTGTTGCAATAATGCAAGGTAAGGCTGCACTGGAGAGAATTTCCAAAATTACGCTGCCAATTACTGACCCAAAATGGTGCACTCTATTCATACGACAAATTGAAACGTTGTGTGACTTTACTTTTAGTGGAATGAAGGTGAGAACAAGCTCCAGCTTACAAAACACGGCGCGCTATATATAGCAACACAAACTGAAGGATACGGTTCCCTTAAAACTGAACCATTTACGACGTCAAAACTGAAAAGTGAACGGGCAAAATATATTTCTCTACTCGAGGCACAGCTATTGTAAATGCCCCTAATGACTGTGATGTGGCTTATAGTGTCTGTAGGTAAGTATCAGCACAATTCATACAATTGAATAACGTACCCTGTTTTAAAAAAAACTATGCGCAGAACTCCCCCCTCTTTCCCTACGTGTTTCATACCCCAACAAGCATTAACTGATTGGTCTTTATAAACCATATGGAATGCGTAAGCCTACCACGTAGTTAAACCTTTCTAAATATAACATCCGTAAAACTCTGCATATATCATTTTATCCCGATATTTTTCGGGTCTACACTTTTATGGAACACCTATCAATTTTAAAATTAGTAACATTTAATTACAGAAGAATTAAACAACATCCTAAACTAACTGTTTTGGTTAACATGTAAAAAATCTATGACAGGTTGTACATATATCTCTATGCGTGACTTTGACAACGTATGTCGGGGAAACTGATATACTCGTATATGGGTACATGCCGGATGAATGTTGTACTTAGACAGTTAAGCCTAATGTCTGTTCTTAATTTTTCTAGGGTTCTGCGCCTATAATTTTACTCAAAGCAATTCGCCCTCATTCCTGAAACACGGGACGTTTCACAGCGAAGGTTTCACGACTCACGACTCGCCGTCATCTGTACCAGACATGAGCCTGACGGTAATAAAAGAGGCTCAGAAGAAAACTGAACTTACAGAATTGCCAGCTGAGCAGACCTCGATTCAAAAGCTCTATAGACCTTTTGTCGTTTAGTACAAACTGTGAATACATGAATGATAAAGGACTAAAAGAAATGTCTCCTTCCAATTCCCCACCCCACCGTCTTCTCAATAACCACGTAAGGGCAGTGGACGATGGACGTTTCCCGCAGTCAGCTTGTGCCCTTTCCGCCCTATTTCATACGGCGCGAGGTCCGTCACGTATGTACAGAAGATAGGCATTACTGGGGATTGATAACTCGCCATAGAACGCTGTTGACACAAACAAGCGTGGACGATGCAAGCCGCCTGGAAATGTTCGCCTCATTTGTCATAAAGACGGAAAACCCAATACTATACGCCTATTTAAGCTCACAATTCGCTTTCCTTTTACGAAGCTTAAGACCAGCAGTTATTTAATAAAAGCAGCAGCAGCAGCAGCAGCAGTATTAGCACCAAACTGTATGAAAGGGGTTGTTGGTTTGTAGATTAATGACTCGATGAAATGACGATAGTACTCAAGGTTTCCTCAAATGAATGCCGATATTTCATAATTAAATCTCCGTATATACATATATATATATATATATATGTGTGTGTGTGTGTGTGTGCATATATGTGTGTATTTATGTATGTATATATGTATTTATGTACATAGGTATGTATGTGTGTATGTATGCATGTAACTATGATGTATGTATGTATGTATGCATGTATGTATGTACGTCTACACGTACATTCTGAAAATGTTTATGGATTCATTTACAATTTTGAATAAATGTCAAGACCTATCGTGATGTACAGGAACGTTTTCAGAAACTAACGTTTCCCTGACATAGCAGAAAATAAATATTTTGCGATCTGTCACGAACGTGTTACAAGAGAATAGGTCATACAACAGGTTTAGAACACACACATATATATATATATATATTGGGTTCTGAACTTTTGCCTGTAATAGTTACAGTTCAGATTTAATTGCACTCTTTTCCCACTAATTTTTCACGCATTTCCGTCACAATTCAGGCACTTATTTTATCGTTGGATGCGCTGTCTCTTCCTGTTGGAGGCAGTCATAGTATTGTGCTATTCGCCAGCGTGTCACAATGTTGCTAACTCGCTACTATCTTTAAACTGGGGTTATTTATATATGTAAGCTTGTTTTCTGGTCGAACACTGTCCTTGTTTCACTAAGTTTTCTTTGTGGATTACCATATTGATTAATATTCGCAGTTTAATATAAACGAAGCCGTTTCTTCATATCCGTAATATCGAACAACGAAATAAACTGGGGACTCGGTAGAACAAACCTTCCAATCTACCGCGTATTTTTTATTTCTGTATTTTGTTATTTATTAAATTCGAAGGTATTTTGTATTGCCTCACATACGGCCTCTCCAGTTCATCATCCCCCGCACCACGATAGTTTTACCTCACAGAAAGTCTGCAACCGTCGAGACGTCCTGTGGAAACGGTGGTGCTCAAGATCGCCAATAAAAGGGACTTTCTCTAATATCCTTGTTACTGGTAAACTTTACTGCGGCTTCTGATATTCATCTTTTTAACGGTTTTAAACGTTACTTTTAAGGGACATATTTTGTATTTGACATTAATCCACGCACAGAAAGAAACGATAAATTTAATCAGCTAAATAGATCAAATGTGTGGAAGATATATCTGTTATCCTCTACACATCCAGTTGTTCGGAATGCGGACATGCAGTCACTGTCTCACATAGTTATCGACAGGTGGCTGCTTTACCGTCTAATACCACATATTTCAGCACGTCCTCTAAATTGTGATACAGAGTGCTTCTATAGAACATCCAAATGGGCATTATGAGCATTGCTGTTTCAAAACTTACCTGTCACTTCTCTGTTCATGAGTACGTCGCACATTAGCCTTACACTGTTCTAGCCATCGGTTTATTGAATTTCTGCCACAGCAAGGGAAGTACTATCTCCATAGTATGGGACATTACATGTCACTCTTTCTGAACTCTTTAATAAAACGCAGAAACCGGTCAAATTCACGTTCACCAAATAAGTGTTACAGAAAGTACGGAAACAGCGGAATTACAAGTGGAATACATACCTCTCCTCAAACATGTCAAAATAAAACGGTAAAGTATAAAAACGGTTCAGTGACGTAAGTCATAAATACTCCCGTTTGTCTCTCGCACGGGATGGCGAGACTAAGGAATCTTGATGAAAGGCCTAATCCTAATAATTAACCAACTTGATGCAAAAAAATCTTGTTTATAATAAGTTTATTAAATGCCTCTACATGTTTCGAGCAAATGTGCTCATCATCAGGAGGTAAAAATTGTATTATATAGCATCTGGTATCATCACACCTGTAGATGGCCCTCCGGTGCACAGGTTAGTAGAGGACTGTAGTCCTCTCCTAACCTGTGCACCGGACGGCCATCTACAGGTGTGATGCTGTATAATACAATTTTGACCTCCTGATGAATAACACATAGTGCTCTAAACATGTTGAGACATTCAATAAACTTATTATAGAACAAGATTTTGTGCATCAAGTTGGTTAATTACGAGGCTTATTCAGAAAGTAAGTACCGTTTCGCTGTAAAAAATCGAGTAAGGTTTCGTATAACATTTTATTGTTATCAGATTCAACATTCTTCAATATATTTTTCCACATATTCGCCGCCATTATTGAGGCACTTATCATAGTGGGGCACAAGTTTTTGTATACCCTCCTCATAGAATGTGGCCCCCGATAACCCAAATGACTACTGACAATGTCATAGAGTCTTTGAAATGTTAGGAAAGTGCAGGGACAGATCATAAATTGTGAAACGTCTGTCGTCACGCAATCTTTCGTTGACCTTACGCACCAAATCATCCTTCACCAAAGATGGACGCCCACTTCGCGCCT
>Ga0123353_10011681_pt1 | contig 12395 bp, 9 predicted proteins | sample TergutLab28metaG_3_FD_92763 | JGI IMG/M metagenome (GOLD analysis project Ga0123353, IMG submission 92763) | Labiotermes labralis P3 segment gut microbial communities from Petit-Saut dam, French Guiana - Lab288 P3 | ecosystem: Host-associated > Arthropoda: Insects > Digestive system > Gut ... | reverse complement strand
TTCGATTTTTTCTGCAATTGAATTTCTTTTCTTTAATCTCTGGAAGGTTTATACATTAATAATTGAGAGAGGATTTTATTCTGATATTTTTCAGGCTGGGTATCTTAGAATAGATGATTCTATTATTCGTTTTTGTATAAATCAACTTCGGATTAAGAACAGATTTGCAGTATTTTAGCGTCTGCCTGACAGACGCTAAAATGAAATACAAATAGAAATAATTAAAACACAAACCCAGATCAAAAGACTAAAATAATAACAACAGCCTGAAAGTAAATAGTAAGTTAAAAATTATTAGGTTGTATAAGGAGCAACCTGTCAAACTGCCGATAAAAAATAAAAAAGGCTGTGAGACAAAAACAAGATTATGAAAAATAAAACATTGATTTTATTCTCAGTAACAATATTAATTGCAACCCTAATTTGGGGTTGCGAAAAGAAATCTGAGATATACCAATCATCAGATTTAGACGATGTTGTATTTGCTAGCGCTAAAATGGATCAAGAGCCAGAGAAATATATGCTTCTTGGTAATCAACTTGAAAACCCATATTCAGTTTCAAACATGCAAAGGGCGTATGACAGTTTGAAATTTTCACCTAAAAAGCATCATCCGGATGTTTTAGATATGAATATAAGTATTTCACATACTCATTTGTACATAATGTTTCAACCTAAAGATGTTGACGAATACAACTATTTAATTGATGAATCAGGTCTGTCATTGTTCACATACCCGCTTGATTATGAGGTAATTCAAGAAGGTCATATTTATGAAAGACCTGGTTTTCAAGAAGGTGACATTCCATGGTTATATACAACTATTCCGGTTGAGGATGCTGATTCTTACAACGTTGATTTTCACATTTTGGATTATTGCTATATTCCTGAAGAATTGACTCCAGTAGTTAAAAACTCAAATCCTGTACTTAATGAAACATTGTTTTTTTTAGAACTTGAGGCATTACTTCAAACCAATAATATAACTCAGTTAGAATATGCAGATGCAGTAGCGGCGAAAAGCGCTAAATATCCTACGGGTTACATTAAGGTTATGAATACTACAACGAATAGTAATGAAGGAGTTAAAAAAGTAAAAGTCAGGGTTCACAATATTATAAAATGGTGTGAAACTTATACGGACGAAACAGGTTATTACAAAATGTCAAAATCATATCTAACAAATGTACATTATGCAGTTATATATGAAAATCAAACAGGATTCAAAATTTGGGGTAACTTGGCTTTTCTTGCGCCAGCAAATCATAATATGGGTTGGTATTCAAATTCAGGTTACAGTACAAATATTGGAACTTCTTCGGACGCTTGGCTATGGTCAACAGTAAATAATAGCGCTTATATTTATAGAGAAAAAATGTGCACTGCATTTGGCATTTTAAAACCTGCAAGTGATTTAAGAATATGGACTTTTAGAAGCGCCGGTTCTGGAGGAGCAGCGCCCATGGCAAAAAGATTTTCATTACCAATAGCAACACTTAATTCTTTTTTAAATGCATTTTCGGTTACAACTATGTTAAGTTATATTGCATTAGTACTTCCTGATGTTTTTATTTTAGGAAATTACAACAAAACGATAGACTGTTACTCAGTTGTATTTCATGAATTGTCACATGCCAGCCATTATGCAAAAGCAGGGAGTGGTTATTGGTTGAATTACATTCAAGGTATTATTAACAATAAAATAAATAATAATAATCCCCCATACGGTAATGGAAATGAAACAAAAGCAGGTTACATAGGTGTCGGAGAAATGTGGGGTAATTACTTTTGTTATAAGTGTATGAATAAATCGACAGCATTGGGATTTAGTTTTGGCTCTGTAGCGCTTACAGGGACAAACTATTGGTTCAAACCTCAAATTATGAAATACTTGGATGAGACATGTGGTTTATCTTCATCTCAGATTTTTGAATGTCTTACAAGTGATGTAACAAGTCATGCACTGTTAAAATCAAAACTAAAAACTAAATATCCAAACTATGTATCTTGCATTGAATCAGCTTTTTCAACGAATGGCTTCTAAGTGGGTTATTTCGTTATTTTGTATAATTATATTATCTTCATGTTCCAATTTTTTTTCGTGGGATCCATCTCCGGAAAAAGAAAACGAACTAAGGATAGTTAATAATACAAATGATACATTAATAATAGGCATTTCAGCTATATTATATGATGGCTCTTATACTTTTAGAGATATGGTTGAATTGTATCCGCATGAAAATTTTCGCTATGGTGGTATGTTAAATGCTTCGCTTACAGAATTATTGAACGGATTTTCTTGGGATGAAAGAGACACTATGAAAATTTACAAAGCCGTATGCGAATCATGTGGAGGTAAACTTATTCATGATAGAGGAGGAAATTTAAACCTCTTCATGGGTGAAATCTGTTATGTAAAATGGGGCGGTCCTGTTGTAACATTACCTGAAAGTTTTCACAGTTTTTATAATACAAATTCGTGGGTTTTGAAAACAGAAGGTAAGAAAAAAAATAAACGTACAATTGCCACTTTTACAATTACGGAAGATGATTTAAAATAAATGTAAAGGTTAAGAGAAATTCATGTTTTGAAGCATGAATTTCTCTACAACCTTTTAAACAAGAAATTTATAAAAAATAATAAATGAATTTTGAAATGAAAAAGAATATTTTAGCCTCAATGGCATTATTAACGGTAATTACAGCATTTTTCATATTTGCTTGTAATAAAACAGAATATAATGAACCATCCAGTAATGATTCATTAACAGATATTGATTTGAAAAAATTAGAATCTATTGAAGAGTTTGAGAAACTAATGCAAAAAGGAGCAAAAGTAAACAATGAAGGTCTTGAGTATGTTTTTGAAAAACTTCAAAAAGTTGAATCTGTAAAAGATTTTATGCCGGTTGCAAAATCATCAATTGTTGACTTTGTAAAAACTAATTCATTTTTTAAATCGGATGTAGAATTATCAATTAAAACCACAGAAACTATCTTTGAAAGTTTTATCGAAATATATGGTTGTAAATCATGTAATAACAGACTTTGGTTTGAGAAAGATGAAGAATTGCTTTCAGATGGACAAAAAATGTGGTTAAACCGCATAAATTATGTTATTGATAAATATGATGATGTCAATAAAATGATTATTGATTTGAATTGCATATCGAAAGATGTGCTTAAAGAAGGTTGTCCAAACGAGCAATATGTTGTTATTGTTGCCGTAGAGATAGCAAAGGCGTCAGCAGGTTATTGGTATGAAAAACATTTAAATTGGGCAAATTTGCGTCATTCACATTTTTCAAAATCAAAAATAGAAGTCACAAAATCAGAAAAAAATGACTGGTTTTTGGATAATTTAATAAAAGCAGATGTTAAAGGAGCAATTGCAGGATGGCTATGCGGTCATCCCGGAGCAGGTGTAACTTCTGTAACTGGTGGAGTTAGTGGCGCTGTAGCGGTTTTTGTTCAAGAATTATAAAAGAAGGGGATGCCCCGCCCTGCCACCTCCGAAAGAGGGGGTGAGGGAAGGGGATTTAAAAGTAGATGCAGAAAAATAAAAAAATAGATGAAAAATAAAGAACATAAAACAGATTTTTCACAAGATCGAAAAGATTTTAATAATTCTTTGTTTACAAGGAAAATGATTTATCTTTCGATTTTTTCTGCAATTGGATTTCTTGTTTTATATTTCCGAAATGTTTATACAATAATAACTAAGGAAGCATTTAATTGTGGTGTTTTTCAGGCTTTGTATATCGGAATTGATAATTCTATTATTCGTTTTTGTATAAATCAAATTCGGATTAAGAACAGATTTGCAGTTTTTTAGCGTCTGCTTGACAGACGCTAAAATGAAATACAAATAGAAATAATTAAAACACAAACCCAGATCAAAAGATTAAAATAATAACAGAATCATGAAAGCAAAAAGAATTTAAAAATGATTAGATTGTATAAGTAGAAAAATATTATTATAAAATTAAAAAGATATGAAATTGATTTTTTTTGTTACAGCAATGGTTTTTTGTGGGATGACATTACATTCACAAGCCATAAAATACACTTATGACGCTTCCGGTAATCGTGAAACGCGGGAAAAAGTGGTTACTTTGATAAAATCTTCTGAATTTCAGGATGATAAAGATGAAGAAGATCAAAGATTTGATGATTTAGTTGGGGATTATAACATCACTATCTATCCTAACCCAACAAAAGGGTTTTTGCAGGTGGACATTAATGGTGGAAAAATTCCTCAAAACGCCAATATATGCCTTTATAATTCTTTAGGAGGTATAGTAAGGCAGATTAACGGCATTTCAAACTCTAATACGGTTGATATATCCATACAACCGTCAGGAGTTTACATAATGCATATCAGCATTGATATTGAAAATATCAGTACATGGAAAATTATTAAAGAATAAGTTAAACAATTTAATTTTAAGATATTATGAAAAGTTTTAATAAAAAAAATTTAATATTGACGATAATAATTAATGTATTTTTAGTTCCTGTAGTATATGGACAAATCCTATACGTTCCGGGAAATAAATTTGAAGATGCTATTATTGTAAGCGACTATTACTATTTGGAACCTTACCGCGAAGATTTCAGTTATGATTACTGGACGCCAATTTCAGATTATACAGATAATTTTCGTGGTACGACCAATAATGACATTTTTTTCACGTTCGCTATCGATCGACCAATGGCTATTACAATAACACATTGCGGTTCCAATTTATTAGCAAGTTCATACATTTACGTTTTGCGGTCACTAAACGATAGGGTAGATTCTTGTGTAAATTGTATAACAACAGATTGTGGTTTAGCTTCCCTTAAGGTGGATTTATATTCAGATATATATCCAGTAACCTTTTATGTTGTATCGGAATGGGTACCTGGCAGTGGTAGTGGTACAAGATCTATTCAGACCAATATATCAGGGAAAGTATTACCTAAAAGTGATGGTAATGAATTTGAATATCCTATTTACCCTGATACATACAGTACAAATACGGAAGAAGTTGGTTCTATACCCGGTTCATTTGGAGTATCAGCCACAGGAGCATCCACATACAGTATGCCAATAGAATGTCCTGTTGGGGTAGGAGGTTTACAACCACAATTGGCGATAACATACAACAGTCAGGCGGGGAATGGAGTTGTGGGATATGGTACAGGTATTTCAGGTATATCAGTAATTACACGCGGACCGAAAACAATATATCATGATACAAATGCAAAAGGAATTACTTTTATTGCAAATGATGCATATTACTTAGACGGACAAAGATTGATTTACAGTTCAGGGTCTACTGGGATAGAAGGCTGTATATATTATCCAGAATCCGATCCTTATACTATAGTAACTGTACGTGGAACATATAGTGGAACTACTTGCAATACGTGGTTTGAAGTTTTGTCCAAGGATGGAATAAAATACTATTATGGTAATAATACTACATCAAGACAAAAACTTAGCGGAGGAGAAACAGTTTCATGGTATTTGGATAAAGTTGAAGACCCCATTGGAAATATTATGACTTATACATATTCCAATAATGATGGATATTATGTTTACTTAACCAATATCTCTTACGGCGGCAACACGATTGAACTTAATTATGCAACCCGTACAGACGTTATACCTTTTGTAATTAAAGCTAATAATGGTTCAATAAACAAACGATTAACCAGCATTACCACAAAAACTGGTAACTCTAAGTACAGGGAATATATATTGGGTTATAAAAATGATGACCACTTTTCGAGGTTGTCTTCTGCAATATTAAAAAACGGGAATGGTAATTCTTTACGAGCATCAAATTTTGAGTGGAAGCCATTCCTTTCATTATCATTATCAAGTACATCACCAAGCGTAACGAGTGCAACATATTCGGAACAATGTTTTATGGCGGTTGATATAAATGGAGATGGTATAAGTGACTTGGTAGGTATTTATTCTTCATCGATAGGTAATGGAAATTATATGAATTATGCGCGTATTTATCGTGGTTCTTTGGATTCAAACGGAAATCCGCAATTTAACACAAATAGTACAACTCGACAAATTGCTACAACTAATGGAATTTATAAAAAAATAGGCGATTTTAATCAAGTTGATTATGACGGAGATGGCAAATATGAAGTCGTTGTACCTGTTACCAGCAAAATATTAAACCAGACTACTGCATATTTCTATTTAATTGGAGATGACACAAACAGAGGAATATTTAGTTGCACTTATTACAATGATGACATGCCAGAATATACTACAGGAGATATGAATAATGATGGGAGAGGAGATTTTATTTTGATAGATAAAAGTCTTATTTCAAACAAATATTATTGTTGGATAGTTGGATACAAAAATAATATAGAATCAAAAGTGGGAGAATTCCAATTGTCTTTACCTTCAAATGGTAAGCCACAAAAAATTTTTGTAGCCGATTTTGATGGAGACGGTTTAAATGATGTGTTGATTTTTAATAATAATGGATATGCTATCTTCTGGAATCAGGGAAATGACATAAACAATTCTACATTATCAGATAATAACAAGAAAACAGTAACAGATAATAATTTCAAATTCGTAGATATGATTCAAATAGGTGATTTTAACGGAGATGGGTTACCTGACTTCATTACGAATGCATCTAATGACCCGAATTGGTATTTTCTAATAAATAATGGTGATGGAACATTTACAAAACAAATTGCATGTTCACTAAATATAAATGATAACAAAAATGCTAAAGATAAATTTTCAGTAATAGTTTTAGATTTTAATAACGACGGTAAATCAGACGTTATAATTAATAAGGCTAAATATTCTTACCCATTAAACATATTCCTTAATACATATACCTATTGGATGCGCTCTACAGGAGCGGTTCTAACACAAGTAACTTCAACTACATCTACTAAAGAGCAGGATGCAGAAAACCGTTTTCTTGTGGCAGGCGACTTTAGAGGGAATGGGCAAACAGAACTTATGCACTACGGTTATAATATGTTTGGCGCTACTGGTACAACACAACAATGGAGGGTTAGCAAAAACAACAATTATGACGTTCAAAAGGGAAAAATAATTGAATTTAAGTCTGGTTTTGGGGCAAAAATACAAATTAATTACGCTTCATTTGTCAGTGGTGGAATATATACCAAAGGTACTGGAAATTCCTATCCAATAGTAAACATTACCCCGCCATTACATGCTGTTAAAACTGTTTCGTATGTTAATAGTTACGGAACAACTGTATCTAAGTTGGAAAATTACAATTATTCCGGCTTAAAAGTCCATTTGCAGGGAAAAGGATTAATCGGTTTGATGTCAAAGACTGTTACCACAAAACCTAATTCAAGTTCAGCAAACTGGTTCACTGTTGAAGAAGGAATAACATCCTTTAATACATTATTCTATGTACCTAACGAAACGTTTTATAAAACCACAATAGATAATAAAACGGCTGAAACAAAGTTGAATTTTACGGTTTTCGATAAAGGTTCAAAAAAGTATTTTATGTATCCCAATACTAAAACAGAAAAAGATTTGGATCAAAATACCAATACAACAACTTATACGTTTAATACTACTAATGGGTATATTACTGAAGAAAAAACAATATATGGAAGCAGCTCTATGTATAAGCAAATTAAATACGAAAACTATACAAAAGTAGGTGGTTCATATAAACCACAATTAGTAACGCTGATACAGAAACATTCTGATGATGGTAATACTTTTACTAATAAAACAGGATATAACTATAATTCCACAAAAGGTTATATAACTCAAATGGTTGAAAATAAGGATACTGACAAGGAGTTAACTACAAATTATTCTTCGTATGACGCTTATGGTAATCTTAAAACATACTCAGTTAACGGTCCTGACATAACGACTGTTACATATCAGATTGAATATGAAGCTACAAACCGTTTTGTCAAGAAAAGATATACTTCTCCTGCTTCATCAGTTTTCACTTACTTGTATGATATATGGGGTAATGTAACTGATGAAAAAGATGAAACACAATCATCAAATATTCAGTTAATAAAACATACTTATAATGGATGGGGACGCAGAACATCAACCATATTACCCGATGGACAGAAAACAACTTATAAAACAGGTTGGAATTATTTTAACGATCAAAAAACATTTTATACCATAACGCAAGGTAAAGGAGAACCATGGGTAAAAAAGTGGTACGACAGAGCGGGACGTGAAACTTTTATAGAAACAGTTGGTCCGAAAGGATTGAACATCACCGTATCAAATGAGTACAATAATAAGGGACAACTTAACAAAACAGAAAGTATTCAGGGCGATTTGACAATAACTGATAACTATACTTATGACGTGCGAGGAAGAATTGCTACTTCCCAAAGAGTTCAGGGACAGTCAGTTTCATATTCTTATGGAAACCGGTCAGTTACTCAAACAACCAATGGTAATTCTTATGTAAAAACTTACGATGCTTGGGGTAACATTAAAACATCGACCGACCCTGCAAGTAGCGTAACATATTCGTATAAATCAATTGGTAAACCCGGTACAATTGTTGCAGGCGGCTCTACATTCACAATGGATTATGACAATTGCGGTAACCAAAAAGAATTAGTTGACCCCGATGCCGGAAAAATAGAATATACTTATGATGCTCTTGGTCGTTTAAAAACCCAAAAAGATGCCAGAAATAATACAACAAGCATGTTTTATGATAATATCGGCAGACTTAATTATACAACAACTGCAGGTACTACTACCAATTATACTTATGGTACTTCCGGAAATAACAAAAACAGACTGACAAAAATAAAGACGGATAATAATTTTACTGATTTTGTTTATAATAAATATGGACAAGTTCAGAAAGAAACAAGAACAATTGACGGCAGCGGCTCTTATGCTTTCTCATATAATTATAATGATGCAGGAAAAATTAGGAAAATCGCCTATCCTACAGGTAATCAGATAATTTATGAATACGATCCTTATGGTAATCTAATAAAAGTACTTATAGATCCAATTTCAATAGCAGAGGAGCAAATAGTTTTTGGAGATGAAAATGAATTAGATGGCGGTCCGATTGGAGGCATTGGCGATCCGATTATTGTACAACCGACAGTTTTATGGGAATTGATAAACGAAACCGGCACAATAACAACATCTCAATTAGGTGACAATTCCATGACTTCAACAGTTACACGAAACGCACAGGGATTTTTGACTAATATTCAAACTGTTAAAAGTGCAAGCCCAACTACACAAATACACAATATGTGTTTTGCATTCAACGCTGCCACAGGTAACCTGACAAGCCGCTCAGGTATGCTTTCCCAAAGTGAATTTTTTGGCTACGACAACGTTGACAGACTTAAAACTGTAAATCTCAACAGTTCATCAGGAACACTTGCCATGTCCACAAATTATCAGGCAAACGGTAACATATTTGATAAAAAAGACTTAGGAGCATACATTTACCACACAACAAAAAAACATGCTGTTACACAAGTCGAAAACACGGGTAACATTATAAATACCCTTAATCAGGTTATAACTTACAACGCTTTCAACAAAGTATCTCAAATAACAGAAACGATTGTAAATGACGCCTATCAGTTAAATATAACCTACGGACCCGACCAGCAACGCTGGAAAACCGAACAGAAAAAGAACGGAGTTACAACAAAAACAATTATTTTTGCGAAAAATTATGAAAAAGTAACTGAAAACGGAGTAACCAAAGAGATGATTTATTTACCTGGCGGATGTATATATGTAAAACAGAGCGGACAAACTAATAAGATGTATTTTGCCCATACTGACCATTTGGGAAGTATAGTAAAAATAACGGACAAGAATGGCGTAACTCAGTTTACCGCTAATTATGACGCATGGGGTAAACAAACCATAACAAACAGTACATTTAAGTTTCATAGGGGCTATACGGGGCATGAACATTTGACTGAGTTTGGACTGATAAATATGAATGGGAGGATGTATGATTACAATTTGGGGAGGTTTTTGAGTCCTGACCCGTACGTGCAGGCGTTGGATTTTTCGCAGAGTTATAATAGGTATAGTTATGCTATGAACAACCCTCTTATATACACTGACCCTGAAGGTGAGGCTATCGTAGCAATAATAATTGGAGTTGTTGTTTTTGCAGCGATTGAATACGGAACCCAAGTTTATCAAAATTATCAGATAAACCAACAAATGAAAGCAGCAGGACAAGATGTCTGGTCAAATAAAGATATATGGTTAAAAAAAATTGATTGGTTTGATGTAGGAGTTAGCGGGTTAGCCGGTGGTTTGTCTACTGTTTTTCCAGTAGTTGCTCCAATTATTAAATATGCAACTCCTGTGGTTCAAAATGCTTTTAATTGGTATGGAGATGGCACTTTTCAAACCGTTTTTGACGGAAGTATTCCTATTAAACATTACGCCATAAATACAGGATTAGATTTGGCTACTACATATTTAACAAGTAAATTTCATCAATATAATGGGTTATATGGATCGAACGATGGTATTAAACCTAATCCAAATAATTCAGATTGGTATTATAGTTGGAGGGGTAATTATCTTGAAAATGCTTTATATTCAACTCTTAATTCTACAATTGAATATACATTTAAATCTCGGACATATTTTTATTTTAACTATTATGAAAAATTACCTGTAGAAATACCTTACGATCCGATTAATTATAAAAATGTCGAAAACAGATGTAATGTTATAAGATATGGTAATTATTCTGATAAAAAAAATAGAAATGATATAGATTTAAGAAAATATCTAAATTTGAGTTTAATCCCAATAAGATGAAATCAAAAGAGAAAAAAGAAATTATATATGGTTTAAGAGCGCTTGCAGTAATAATTGGAACAATGATATTACTTAACGCATATCCTTTTTTTAATAATCTTTATGAAGAAAGACTTTTTCGGGATAATACTCTTGAAACCGAAAGTGAGGTAACAGGATGGTATGAAGGTAGAACGGGTTATCGTTCTCCAAAGTATGGTTATTTTAACAGTTGTAAATATTACATTGGAGAAGATGTTCACTATTTTAACATATTTACGAGTGTAAAACCTCTTCCATTAGGTGATAAATTTACTATTAAATATTATCAATATAAAAAGGGATGGAAAAAGGGAAAAGTAGTAACAGTGGGAAATACTGAAGATTTGAAGTTAAAATACGATGGATATGGTATTTGTGATTATGGGTATTAATTAATAAATAGGATTAGTGATTTTTTATATTAAAAGGTTTGAAATGAAAATTAAAAAATTCGTAACTTACAACGCTTTCAACAAAGTATCTCAAATCAAAGATACGCTTGTAAATGACGCCTATCAGTTAAATATAACCTACGGACCCGGCAGTACCGAGCATAAGCATTTAAAATGCAAAACAAACAACAACCGAATTACAAATTCGGATGGATAAAAATAAATTTAAATTATTAACAATCAAAATATTAGTATTATGAAAAAAAGTATTGTATTATTTTGCATAGCGGGAGTAATCATTTTATTTATAATTGGAGCATGCAAAAAAGAAAATGAAATGGATATATTTTTACGTCAACCTCCGCCAGTTATGGCGGTAACTCAAGAGGGAAATGTCTTAAAATTTTCGTGGAATGAAGTTGAAGGGGCTGATTCTTATTATCTACAAGGAGCCAGTATTGATTGGACTAAAAATAAAGATAAAATCCCCTATGTTCTTAATTTGCATGAGATTTGTTCTGAAACTTTCTTTACAAATGAAAATCAAACAGAAGGTATAACCTATTATGGAGTAAGTGCAATAAAATGGGAAAAAATAAAAAATGGGAAATGGAAAGAGCGCTCCAATGGATGGAGCAATATTGAATCTTTCTTTTACAACAACTCAAATGGAGATGAAGAAGATGAATCCCCTGTTCATTAGAATTTGCAATTCGGCAGTACCGAGCATAACCATTTAAAATGCAAAACAAGCAACAACCGAATTACAAATTCGGTTGGGCGGAAATAAATTTAAATTATTAACAATCAAAATATTAGTAGTATGAAAAAAGACTTAGTTAAATCAAAAAAATGTAGAGCAAATATGGGAAGTATTCAACCCATATCAATGCAGTTTTTTCAAAGAATGGCTTCTAAGTGGGTTATTCCTTTGTTTTGTATATTTTTATTAAATTCATGCATTTTTGCATGGGATCCCGACCCTGAGTCAGAAAATGAATTACGAATTGTTAATTCAACAGGGGATACATTAATAATAGGCTTTGCAAGAGATTGGGCATATCCGGACAATTATGACGGGAATAAACCACCTCTGCAAGATTTGGTTGAATTATATCCCGAAGAAAATTTTC
>Ga0123353_10011679_pt1 | contig 12396 bp, 15 predicted proteins | sample TergutLab28metaG_3_FD_92763 | JGI IMG/M metagenome (GOLD analysis project Ga0123353, IMG submission 92763) | Labiotermes labralis P3 segment gut microbial communities from Petit-Saut dam, French Guiana - Lab288 P3 | ecosystem: Host-associated > Arthropoda: Insects > Digestive system > Gut ... | reverse complement strand
TTGCCTGCCTGCATTGCCTGCCTGCATTGCCTGCCTGCATTGCCTGCCTGCATTGCCTGCCTGCATTGCCTGCCTGCATTGCCTGCCTGCATTGCCTGCCTGCATTGCCTGCCTGCATTGGCTACCATCCGACACTTTCATACATTCATCAGCTTTTTTTTGTAACAGCCGTTCGCTTCGCGAACGGGGCACTGCTACCGCCACTGCTGCTGCCACTACTGCCGCCACTGCTGCCGCCACTACTGCTGCCACTGCTGCTGCCGCCTGCTGTCTTGTCGCCTGCTACCTTGCCATCTGTTTTTGCTGCCGCCACTGCTGCCGCCGGCCGTTTATTTCTTGAAATTGACCGGTATGCCGAAAATCGAATCTGTTTTGGAATTGACGGCTTGCGCTATTTTGGCGCAGCCTGTTGCCGCCGACCATTTGCCGATGGATTCGACGGGTTTTTGAAGCAGGCGGCTGACTTCTCGACGGATTTCTTTATTTTCGCCGCCGCTGCCCGCGATTAATATGGTGTAGTCATTGATGCCGTTGTCTTTGTTGTCTTTGTTGTCTTCATTTTCTTCGTTGTTTTTGTTGTCTTTGTTGTCTTTGTTGTCTTTCATGAGGACGTCGAGCGCCGAAATTTCCATGGCGGCGAAGAAAGCGAGTTTTTGGATGTCGTCGCCGACGCCGGCGTTTGAGAAAGCTTCGTTTGCCGTTCGGCGGCCGGCGTCAACGTCGCGAATGGCGCCGACGTCGAGCGGACCTTGGCGGCGGCCGGGGGCGAAAATCGCGGCGTCGACCGCGCCGAGAATCTTTCCGTTCGAAACGGCCAACGTTACTGTGTTTGAACCGATGTCAGAGAGGATGAAACGGCGGTAACCGAGTGAAGAGGCGTGAAAAACGGCGGCGATTTTTTCAGGGCTTGCCTGATGGGAAAAATGCTGCATCCGGGGGTCAGTAACGGGATTTCCTTGATGGAGACCCGGCAAAAGAAGGGCAGGGCAGGCGCCTTGGGCAAAAATGTCAAAAACCTTTGTACCCGCGTTTGTTTTTTCGCCGGCGCCGGACGTGTCAAGGACACCGCGGTTTTGAACAAAGCGCAAATCTTCGATTTGAGAAATGCCGTCGCCCATGGAATAAGTCAGGCAAGCCAAATCGATGTCAGAAAGCGGCATGCCCAAATGATAAACAATAAGCGCCCGAAGTTCTTCAAGCGCCATATGACCGGCTGTCGCTCTCGGGATTTCAAAAAAGCGGATGAGATCGTCTGCCATAACCGCGAACCTGACAGCGCTTGTTCCGTGGTCAACGCCCAAATAAATCAAAATGTGTTCCTCACTCTTTTCATTCTTTTCACTCTTTTCGCTCGTTCTCACTTTTCACTCGTTCTCACTTTTCACTCTTTTCTCACTCACTCTTTTAATTCTTTTTCAATCAAAGCGTTCAATTCATCCGAAATCGTTTCCCCTTCCGTCATGTCCCCCGCCGTTGTCACCAAAATAATTTCCTGATAGCTTGTCCCTTGCGTAAATAACAGCCTGAGATTGCCGCGGGAGTCGGGGCGCAGAACTTTGGCGCGAAAAGAGCCGCCGGAAGGGCCTTTGCTTTGAATAATGCCGGGAACGATTTTTTTAACGGCTTCATGAGAAGAAACGGCCGACGCGATTTTTTGACCTTTGCGATCCCCGATAATCGTGGTGTGAATACCGCCGCGTTTGCTTTTCCAAGAATCGGATTTCGGGGCCATAAAAACAACCGTAACTATTCATAAAAATAATATTCAAAACAACCGTAACGATTCATAAAAATAAAAAAGAAAAGAGCGAATGCCTTTTTTGTTTTTTCTTTTGTTTTGCTCTTTTGTTTGCTTTTTGTTTTTCTCTTTTGTTTGCTCTTTTTGCTCTTTGTTTTGCTCTTTTTGATTAAAGCAAATCGCCGATTTCCAGCAAATGGATGCCTTTGTCTTTCAGGTATGTGAAAACGTTTTCCAAATCACTGACGCGGATAATCAAAATCGCTTTTTGGTTACGGCCGATGAATGCGTAAGAATACTCAATATTGATGTTTCCTTTGGAGAAAAGAGACGCGATGTCGCGAAGCGCGCCCGGGGTGTCGTCGATTTCGATACCGATAAGGTCTGTTTCGGAAACGGTGAAACCTTCTTTCTTAAAAGCAATATGCGCTAAGTCCGGTTTGTCCACAATGAGGCGGATAATGCCGAAGTCACCCGATTCGGCAATAGTAAAGGCGCGGATATTGATACCTTCTCTTCCCAAAACTTCGGCAACTTTCAAGAGGCGGCCGGTCTTGTTTTCTGCAAAAAGGGAGATTTGTTTGATTGTTTTGGTCATTGAATCATTCCTGCGGATTTGAAAATGTTTGTAATGTTTGAATGTTTGAATTGTTTGAAAATATTTTAATAATGTTTTAAATCTCAGTTTAAATAAATGTCCTACTGTTTTATAAATTGTTTTATAAATTGTTTTATAAATTATCAGTCCTGATATTTGCGGTTGTCCGTCACTCTTTTTGCTTTGCCTTCCGAACGCGGAATCGTGCCGCGGCTGACAAATTCAACTTCGGCGTGGAGGTTGAGAATCGATTGGAGTTCGTGCTCGATCTTTGATTTGAGTTTATAATAATCATCCAGCTTGTCAGACGCCATGTCAATCAATTCAACCTGAACGGTCATGCTGTCCAGCTCGCCCACGCGGTCGATGACTATCATGAAATGAGACGACACTTCGGGGAATTTAACCAAGACGTATTCCACCTGACCCGGGAAAACGTTGAGGCCGCGCACAATTATCATGTCATCCGAGCGTCCTTTCAACCGCATCAGACGCGGATGGGTACGGCCGCACGGGCAGACGGCGGTTTCAACAGAGGCCAAATCGCCGACACGATAACGGATGAGCGGCAGCGCTTCTTTGGCAAGAGTCGTGACAACCATTTCGCCGACTTCGCCGTCTTTGACCGGTTCGTTCGTCTCGGGGTCCAAAATTTCAAAAAGGAACAGATCAGCCCAGATGTGCATGCCTTTTTGTTCGGTACATTCCGTGAACAGCGGGCCGCTGAGTTCGGATGTCCCGAAAACGTCGTAAGCTTTGATGCCGGAACGCTCTTCAATGCGTTTACGGAGGGATTCTGACCACGGCTCGGCGCCGAAAACACCGACACGGAGTTTTGTTTGATCTTTGATGCTGCATCCCATGTGGTCGGCGGCTTCAATCAAATAAGAGAAATAAGAAGGCGTGCAGCAGATGGCTGTGACGTCCAAATCTTTCATCAGCGTAATTTGACGCTCGGTGTTGCCGGAACTGATCGGAAGGGTTGCCGCGCCGATTTTTTCAGAACCGTAGTGGATGCCGAGGCCGCCCGTGAATAAACCGTAACCGTAACTGACCTGTATTTTATCATCCGTGCCGAGATTGATGGAAGTCATGCCGCGGGCAAGAGACTCCGCCCAAGCGTCCAAATCGTTTTGAGTATAGCCGACGACTGTCGGTTTTCCGGTTGTACCTGACGACGCGTGAAAGCGAACGATTTCTTTATCGGGAACGCAAAACATGCCGGTCGGATAAGTGTCCCTTAAATCCTTTTTGAACGTGAAAGGCAGTTTGCCGATGTCATCGATTGACTTGATGTCCTCCGGTTTGACGCCGAATTCATCAAAGCGTTTTTTGTAAAAAGGAGAGCAGTCGTAGACGTACTTGACAATTTTGACCAGCTTTTCGTTTTGAATTTGACGCAGACCTTTTTGATCCATCGTCTCAATTTCGGGATTCCAGTAAGGCATAATGAATACTCCTCAATTTATCGGCAATCGGGATAACAAATGAATATAATGATGTAACTTTGGGAAAAGAATGATAGAAGAGATATAAAAACCAAATGATTATGAGAATGAATGAGAAGGGTAGAGAAGGGTGGAGAAGGGCGGAGAAGGGCGGAGAAGGGCGGAGAAGGGCGGAGAAGGGCGGAGAAGGGCGGAGAAGGGCGGAGAAGGGATGGAAATGGATGTAAGGGATGGAAATGGATGTAAGGGATGGAAATGGATGTAAGGGATGGAAATGGATGTAAGGGATGGAAATGGATGAAAAACCATCACAAATCTTTCAAAACAACCTCTTGTCATTGGTATTAATTTCTTTAAATTTCTTTAAAAATGAAGCCTGTCGGCTTTTAAAAAATGATATAAAAAAAATGAATGTGTTTTAAGCGAACTTAAAACACACCGGCGTCCTCCTTTTCATTCGGAAACCGATTTTATCAAAAGTTTGAATTTGAATAATTATTCGACAACGGATGCGAATGCGTATTTGGGAAGAACTCTTGTAATTTTGACTTTGACTTCTTCACCGGCAACGGTGTCGGGGACAAAGATGACATAGCCTTCGATTCTGGCGATGCCGTCGCCTTTTTGAGCGATGTCTTCGATTTTGACGTCGTATGTCTTGCCTTCGGAAACGGGTGCAGAGACATTCTCATTACTGTTCTTAAACATTGAATTTTTAAACATTTTAATTACCTTTATTTTTTCGGGCCGCTACTCCGCAGAGTAACAACTTTTGGAAAACTAATTTAAAAGAAATCAAACCGGTGTCGTCAAATTGCGAAGCAAAAAGAGAAAAGTCGGAATCCAATAAATTAATTGCTTAAACAAGTCGAACCTGATATAAATAAGTTCCGAACTTCCGGCGTCTAAAAAACCAATAACGGAAGGAATTTTGTATTGAAAATTGTTTCCATTTTGAAAATACGGAAAAAAACACGCGGCTTGCTCATGGTTCATTATTAGGTTCGTAATTACGTTCGTTATCATGGTTCGTAATTATGGCTCGTAATTACGGCTCTAAATTATGGTTCGTTATTTGATTCGTTACAATTAGCGGCCCGGCGAAACCATTACAGCCGCTTTTTTCCCAAATGATATGAAATCACGCAGCCGAGTAAAAATGTAACGACGCCCGCGCCGACAAGGGGGACCGACAAACCGCTTTGATAAACGATTGGGTCTCGAAACAGCGCGTAAACGGAGCCGATGAGAAGTCCCAATATTATGGAATACGTGGTCTTGTGATGATTTTGTAAAAGCTTTTCAATCAACCTTGTCATCAAAAGGCCGCCGACGACGATACCGAGGCCCAGCGGCACCAATACTTTTCCAATGTCAGTCATTAACGAAACGTTTGTAATATCGAGCACTAAATGCCTGATGGACGAAACCGAATAAGTGGCAATATGATAAATGCCAATCAACAGCAGCACAAAAGAACCGCTGACGCCCGGCATCACCAATGCCGCCGCCGCAATCATGCCTGAGAAAAAAAGAAAAATCATGTAAGCGAGTGTAATCCCGCTGATGACGGTCGCAGGATCAGTCACGGTCACCGGCTTTAAGTGAGAAATAAGCATTAACGCCAGCATCGGAAGCACAATCAGAGCCGTTTCTTTCGCTGTAAACCAACGCCCCGGCTCTTTGACTTTTGAGTAAATGTGAGGAATAATACCGACGACCAGCCCGATAAAAAACACCATCGTCGGAAACGAAAAATTCGTCAGCAAATAATTAATGATGGAACTGAACGTAATCAGCCCCGCGGCGGCGCCGATGACAAAGGGGATGACAAATTTCAGATATTTCCGGTAATCTTCAAAAAAGTGATTGACCGTTTCAATCAGTTCGGCGTAAAATCCAAAGACAATAGCAATCGTCCCTCCGCTGACGCCCGGAACGGTTTCAGTAATACCAAAGGCGATGCCGTTTAAAAAATCTCTGATGAGTTTAATCATTTGTAATCTCTCAATAACTTAGAACAATATGCAAATTCAAGGGATGCCGTTTCACTTTGTATTTCGCTTCAAACGTCAATTTCGCGTTTCACTTATTCGTTTTCAATATTCACTTTCAGATTTCATTTAAACTTCACGGCCGTCCCGTAAGCTAAAATTTCCGATGACGCCTTCATAATCGATGACGAGGCATACCGAACATTCACGATTGCGTCGGCGCCGAGTTTTTCCGCTTCTTCGACCATTCTTTGGGTCGCGATTTCTCGGGCTTCGTTCATCATCTCGGTGTAAGCCGTCAGTTCGCCGCCGATAAGGCTTTTGAGGGCTTGGGTGATGTCGCGGCCGATGTTTTTTGATTGAACCATCGTTCCTTTGACAAGACCGATTGATTCGATTTCTTTTCCTGCAATGTGGTCTGTGTTGACTAATAACATTATTTCACCTTTTTTTTGTATATTGTTTGAATCCGATTTAATCCTTCTCAATGTTTTATGCAATGATGCAATATAAATAAGTGACACATTTGAAAATAAGAGCATGATTGGGCACGCAACCTGATAATGACAAGTCAGCCGCTACACCTCTAATCCGACGAGGCTCTCGGAAGTACTTTTCGGAAAAAAATTAAAACAACGAAATTTCGGACATCTGAAAGTATGAATGATTTTAAAAAATGAGAATAATAAAAAACTGTAACCTCACAATTAAAACCATGTGTGTGATTTGAACACGATGTTCAATACCCGACAACAACTATGTAAATGGGATGAGAAAAAAGTAGTGACTTGAAAAAAAATTATAAGAAGAAAAGGTTTAAAAAATCTTTTTCACGGGATTTCTCCATTCGTTCTTCTTTCTCGGTGTGCCATTTTGGAAACAGATCTCTTTCAAAGTCTTCATATGTTTCATATTCATTCTTCATGTTTACACCAAATATCAATTAACTCATATTTTCTTTATTAATGTTAGAACTTGCCATTATTTATCTTATTTTTAACTTGAACCTATCCTCATTCATTCTTTACATTTGCAATTGGTCACCAAATCGGGATACACTTTTTCGATGATGGTCTCCAAATTGACGATATCCGCGCGGTTGTATTCCAAAAGGGTATCCAAAGCCGCTTCATCGCCGCGCCGGTACCGCCGCCACAATCGAACAGCTTCCCAACCGTCAACGTCTTTGACATTGTCGTCTCTGACAATTCCCATTTCCCGCTCAATGTTTTTCAGGCCGCCGCCGTAACCGATACGTTTGAGCGGATACATCAAATCAATATGAAGCTGGTTGAATTCGATTTCGGGAAATTCGTATTTAATAAATGGTAAATCGAAGCGGGCGCCGTTGAAGGTGATCAACATTTTGTATTTGGCAAGCTCGCCGGCAATTTCATCCAAGTCAATGCCCCGAACGTATGTCCGCGCTTCTTTTCGGTTGTAAATTCCGACAACGGTAATTGTATCGCTCCCGGGGGCGAGTCCCGTTGTTTCAATATCAACAAACGCGGCTTCATCGCAAAATTCGGGATAAGCGCGCCAGTGTTCGGCGGAAGGCAGCGTTTTTGAGAAATAGCCGTAATCGCCTTCATTTAAATGCGCTTTGGACTCTTCAATCCCCTTTTCAACCGCTGTTTTTTTTGCGGCCGAAATCGGAAGCGCCGCCATATTTTCAATCGCTTCGTCCCACGAATTGATGCCGGCGTTCCAAATATTTTTTTCAACGGTTTTGCCGATTCCGGTCATATGAATGTAAGAATTTCTGAGCATGACGGATTAAAAGAGCTCTTGATTTATTATGATTATGTGAGCGTACACTGAAACAAATATCATACAAATGTCACACAAACATCATACATACATCATACAATCATCATTTTTGCCTGCCGTTACTAAAAAAAATAACAATTCGGTTGAAAATAGGCTTTTATATATAATGCCCTTAATACATGAATGCAGATGTTATAACTCACGGGATGATGAATATGAAATCAATGACGGCAATTACTGTAATTTGCATACTTTTAATTTGCACGCTTCTATTGTGTGGTACAGGATGTATTTCCGCCGACAATACAAACGATGACAATACAAACGCCGACAATACAAACGCCGACAATACAAACGCCGACAATACAAACGCCGACAATACAAACGCCGACAATACCGAAAATGAAAATCAGAACAATAATTCAAACGAAATCCGAACTGTATTTGTTCCTATCCCTGAGTCACCCGCGTCTTATCCGTATTACACGTATGAAGAATTAACAGAAAAGAGCGATTTGGTTGTGATGGGACATTTTGTTTCTTTTGATAAAGCAAGATGGTCTACACCTGACGGAAAGATGCCAAGCGGCAGCAAAGTTACAACAATCATTGATGAAGACGGAAATGAATACTACGAGGTCCGTCTCAATATCGTAGATGAAGTGATATATACCGATTCTGCTTTCCTGATTGATGAACATATAAAAGGAAAAACAGATTCCGATACAATCATCGTCCGCTTCTTTTCCGGAGAAGTTGAGATTTCGTCTGCAAGAGGCAAAGGCCTGAATGCGAAAGATTATGAAGTCGATGAGCCCGTCATCCTTTATTTAGAACATCAGAAAAACGGGGATGAAAGCTATTACACCATCCTGACACCAAGAGGCGCTTTATTCGTGGATGGAAATATCCTTACAAATGTTTATGATGAAAAGACGACTCTTGAAAGTGTTAAATCATATGCAAATGGATGATTTAACTTCTTTTTTTATTTATTTCTTTGATTGTTATTTTGACTGTTTTTTTGATTGGATCAGAATCAAACGAGCAACCTGTTAGAAATTTTTCAGTTTCAGACCTGTTTTTTCCGTTTATTCTGTTTCAAACCTGTTTTTTCTGTTTTTGTTCCAAAGCAAAAGTCAGGGAATTGATTTGCGTCGGGATGGCGCCGATTGCCGTGCATGTTTCAAGAGAAATGCCTTTGGATGTGATATCCAAATGGTATTCCGCTCTTTCATACAGGTCTTTCGGGAGGCCTTTTCGGCCGAGGCCGACCAAAAACATGTATGATTTTTTACGCATATTGCCGTCGGCGACGTCAATTGGCCTCAACGCTTTTTGAGGGTACGGCTTTGACGTTGTTGTGACGATTGACCCGAAATGCGCCGGAAAACCCTTCGGCGGCAGGTCAGAAACATACAAATGGTGTTCGTCGTTGAGCAATTTCAAATATTTCCCGGATTCGCCGATTGTGGTTTGGTCTTTGACGAATTCAACGAGTTCGTCTTTATCCATCTTAAACGGAAAGTCAAAAAGAGCCAGCGAAAAGCCGAAAGCGTAACAAATCGGAGCTGCGCGCGCAATGGCGCGGTAATGCGCGTCTACGATTTTGATTTTGTCATACATATTGACGATGCCCATTGTCAGCATTTTTATTCCTCTTTTCAGCTTTCGTCATTCTGCGTTCTTATTCAGCGTTCAATTCAGCATTCAATTCAACATTCAATTCAGCATTCAATTCAGCGTTCGTAAACGGCGTAACGGCGGTCTTGAAGCAAAGAGGCGGCGCGGCGAGAGGATTCTTCTTCATAAAATTCAATTCTCAAGACGCCTTCCTCGAATTCTCGGTTGTGGATAATCCCGATGTTTTTTATGTTGATACCGCTGCCGGCCAAAATGGTTGCTATGGTTGCAATGCCGCCCGCTTCGTCAACGATGTCGCAGTAAAAGGCAAAGGCTTTTTTGATGGGGCCGGTGGAGGCATCGGGAATGGAATTTCGGTAATCCTTTGACGATGAAAACATGTCATAAAGGGCTTGCGCGTTTTTGTTTTCAACATCATTTTTCACCTGTTCCAAAAGCGAAATGTAGTCTTGTAAAATCGCGGTGATGTTTTTGCCGTTTTCCAAACAGATTTGCTGCCACATCTCAGGCAGGGATGAGGCGATACGCGTGATGTCTTTAAAACCGCCGGCAGCTAACCGTTTCATCAATTCGTCATCGGAATCGTTTTCTTTGACGAAATTGACCAAACCCGCCGCCAAAAGATGAGGCAGGTGACTGATTGTTCCGGTCACGCGGTCATGCTGTTCGTAATCCAAAACGATTGGTATCGCTTTCAGCGAATCGATAAAAGAAGATAGTTTTTCAACTTTTTCCGCCGGAATTTTTGCCGACGGCGTCAAAATGTAATAAGCGTTTTCAAGCAGCAGCGCCTTTGAATTGGAGTAGCCCGATTTTTCCGAACCGGCCATCGGGTGTCCGCCGATAAAGTTGTCTTCCATTCCCAAGGCAATGATTTCGTCATGGATCGGCGTTTTGACGCTGCCGACATCCGTCAAAATGCAGCCGTCGTGTATGTATTTTTTCAACTGACTGAGGTACGCGTTATTGACGGAGACGGGCATGCACAGAAAAATGTAATCGCACGAACAGAAATTATCGTCAACGGATGAGCAGGAGACATCAATAACAGATTCTTGCGACGCCAGCGCGAGGGTTTCCCGACTTTTGGCAAACGCGACAATTTCACATTCGGGGTCAATCTGCCGGATGGCTTTTGCGATTGAACCGCCGATTAAACCAAGCCCGACAAAACCAATTTTTTGTTTCACTTTCCCAACTCACTTTTTTTAACGTTTTCAAATATTTTTGACGAGTATTATCCGCGAACATATTTCTATTTTATTGCAGCGGGCACACTCATCCCAGCGCCGCCTCTTGTCGATGTCCGCTTTTTCAAATCCTTCGTGAATGAAGAAATCCGGCGCCGTTGTCCGCGTATAAATTTGATGAATGCCTTTCGCTTCCGGCAGCGATTGAATGTCAGATATCAGCCGTTCCAAAAGCATTTTCCCATATCCTTTTCCTTTGTATGAAGGCATGACGGCGATTGTGTGGATTTCAAAAAAGGTTTCAGGTTCGGCTGCCGCTTCAGCTTCATTTTCAGCTCCCACTTCAGCTCCCACTTCTGCTCCCGCTTCAGCTCCCTTTTCTGCCGGCGTTTCCAACTTTTCAAAAACAGCGCAACCGATTATTTTACCGTTCAATTCGGCGACGCGGAATTGTTCATAAGGAATGTCATCGCGGTCTAAAAAATAAGTTGACAAAACAATATCAATTGCTGTCGCATCCTTTGTTTCGGCGAAACGGATAGTGATATCTTTTTTACTTTTGTTTTGAACCGATTCAATCAATGTTTTCGCCTCCCGCTTTTTCAGAATTAAATATCCATGCTTCCGCTTCTGAAACCTTCTAAATCGGCGGTGACGTAAACAAAACCGTTTTGTTTCAAAAACGAAATGAGTTCATCAATTTTCATTTTATTTTTCTCATCAAAGAAAAGCCCGCCCTCATCGCTTCCGACTTCAATGCGGGCGATGTTTCTGCCGGCGGCATCTGTATGCCGCCGGATTCTGATTTGTTTCGCGCCGGTTTTTGCCAGCATTTCTTCGGCGGCGCCGATTGTCTTCAAAAGGCCGGGCGTCAGTTTTGAATCGTAAGGGAAACGTGTTGCCAAACATGAACCGGCGGGCTTGCCGGAAACGGATAAGTTTCTGCGTTTGAGAAGTTCTCTGACATCTTCTTTTGTGATTTTCAAGTCAATCAGCGGCGTCATTAAAACAGGCCCGCCGTTTTCTTTTTTGCTTTCATTTTTGTTTTCATTTTTGTTTTGCCTTTCTTTCTGCCTTTCCTTTTGTTCAGAAATGAATGTCAATCCCGGGCGCGGGACTTTTCCCGTTTCGTTCAGCAGTCTGTCAGATTCGTTTGTCCCTTCAACGACGGTTTCAAAACCGTTCTCGGCGGCGTATTCTAAAAGGGATGTCAGCAGTTCCTTTTTGCAGGCGTAACAGCGATTTTGCCGGTTGTTTTCGATGTCCGGATTCTTCAGCATCTCTTTTTCAATGATGACATGACGAATGCCGATTTCTTCGGCGGCGGCGCGCGCGTTTTCAATTTCCCGGCAGGAAACGAGTTCCGTTTTGACGGTAACGGCAAGAGGGGCTGCGCCGGCGGCTGAAGTCGCGGCGGACATCGCGGCGGACATTGCGGCAGACGCGAGAAGCGAGCTGTCCGCGCCGCCGGAAAAGGCGATAATGACCTTCTTTTGATTTTCAAAAAACGCTTCCAACGCTTTTTCTTTTTCTTCAGCCGACATTTTTTCTCCTTAAAACCGCCTCGAAAACGGTCATTATTTTTTACCACCATGTCATCCGATTTAGACTTCTTTGTATTTCAGATATTGAACTTTGAATTTCAGACATTGGAATTATAGTATTATTGCATTTAACATTTTAAATTTCAAAAAAAGCATATTTACGCAAAAACGTTTGTATTTCACCAGCCGCCTCAGCCGCTGAATGCGTCCGCTTTTGTTTATTTTTAATAATATTGGCTCAGATGCCATAAATAAGAAATGCTTTTAGACTCATATCTAAAAAAAAATAAGAACAGGTTGAATGTTAAAAATTATTACCTCTCTTCGTCTCTTAGAAAAATAGAGGGAAAAACATCCTACCTTTCGGTTTTTATTGTTTCAAGTTTCTTTTTATACCTGTTAGGAAAGGCATCTTTTTCAAATTCGGGGAAGGATTTATAAGTTTTTTGTTCCATGTTCAACACTCTTCC
>Ga0123353_10011678_pt1 | contig 12396 bp, 8 predicted proteins | sample TergutLab28metaG_3_FD_92763 | JGI IMG/M metagenome (GOLD analysis project Ga0123353, IMG submission 92763) | Labiotermes labralis P3 segment gut microbial communities from Petit-Saut dam, French Guiana - Lab288 P3 | ecosystem: Host-associated > Arthropoda: Insects > Digestive system > Gut ... | reverse complement strand
CTTAAAAATAATTGTAACAGATTGCCAGCCCTTTGGCAGTGTTAATTCGTTCAAGTGTTCTGTTAAAGAAAATGCACTAACTTTGAGTTCCCATGAAAGTAAAGATGTTACCCATGTTCCTTCTATTAAAATATGTGTACCAATTTAATCTTCTTCATTTTACCAATAACAGTGTTTTTAGTAATATAAAATGAATTATTGTCATGCAGGAGCCATAATAGCTTTGGGGGTGTTCGGTGGCTTTGTGTTCTTGGCAGCTGTCATCACCACCATAGTCATCTTGATACGAAGGTAATATCATTTTTTGTTATCAAAATAAGCATGGATCTACAGTCCTGCCTTATAACAGAATCTATTAATTTAAAATTAAGCAGGTTCATACACGACTTCATTAATGAATGCTGTTTACTGCACCAGGCAGTTAGAAATCAGGGGTTGGAAGGCAAGAAATTTGGCCTTAGAGACACATGTGGAATCATTTTTGACTTGCATAAATAAATTTGTTCATACCCTTTTACAAACTGAACTGCTTCTCTCAAGTTTCTGAGAAACTAGTATGTAACAGTTTCTTTTGCCATTAGCAGATATTTTAGCCACTCTTTTGTCAATTTTCCATGTTGAAAATATATTTTTGCTTGCATGAGAGAATATTCATTCCTCAAATCCAGCATTTAAGGATTGAGTGTTTCTCTTTATTTTTTACCTTTATTCTGCTCAATTATTTGAAGATGGTAAGTTTGCTCTTTCTAATGTTTATTTGCCTCATTCAATAATCTCTGCATCCATAATGAATTACACAGTTATGTGAAGCATACTGACAATTCACGGTCTTCAGAGACAAACAGATTCTCATTCTGTCTGTATTTTTACTTTGTTATCTCTTCATTATACCTCCATCTCATAATGATATGAAAGCATCAGCAGCTAAAATTCCAGAAATGATAGTCTGCTGGGTAGGGCAAACATTGTAACATACGCCTTTCTTATGTACTCTGTGGTTTTTGCATGTTTTCTGTATACTTCACATGAGAGTAACTTTGAAGTGGCCATGGCTATTTCCTTCTTTAGTATTCCAAACTCACTGTAAAAATCATCCTTTTATCTCATCTGACAGTTTTGATCCAGCAGGTTTTGTATGTCTATAGATAAAATCAATCAATTAAACTTCCAATCATTTTCATAACCTTTAACACTGAAAGAAAATTGACACATTCTTAGTCCTGTTTCTGCAGTTACTACTCCAATGTGTTGCCAGAGTGCTGTTCAGCATTATATGTTCCAAGTCTACAGCAAGCTCTGAAGAACCATTATAGCATTCTGTAACCACAAAATATAGGATATGTGTAAATTTATGGAACATCCAACTTTATTTTGGCACACCCTCTTCAAAAATTATATAGACCTTCACAATAACCCTGTACAGACTGGTCAAAACACCCAGATCAAGAAGATGAAAGCTGTAATTATTGTAAATCAGTTATTCTTTTAGAGAAAGCATTAAAACTCTAGGGGAATTCAGTGACTTTGTGTGAAATGTTATCTGTGAACATCTAAGAATGCACCCAGCAGCTTTGTTTCTGTTCTGGACTGTATAAGAGAACCCCTATGTCATAGAACTATACGTATGTTTTCCCTGCCATATTGTTTTAAAACAGGATAGGTAGACTGGATTTACACCGAGCTAACTTAAATTTTCTTTCGATGTACACACCCAGTGTGAATCAGCATTTTTGTACTCTTTTAAATTGAAGCTTTCTGTGTTTGTGAAATTCTAGGAACAGTAAATCTAAAACAAATGACAGTTTTTATCACTATGTTTTTACATGGACCTATATGACATAGTGAATACACATAACCCAACACTTTTTTCTATGTCAGTCAATTTCTTTGATACACAGGAAGTTTTGCTACAATGTGATCTTTTCATTCTTGTGAGACCTCACTTTATGAAAATTCACATAATAGAAGTAGGGTCAGATGGAAAACTTTGGCCCATCATCCCACCTTATGTCTTCAGACTGGTCACTGAAATTGCTTAATAGCTAACACACTTAGGCAAAATTTGCGTTATACAAACAGTGTTCACTTATTTATCAATAGTGTTGTTGCCAATTTGAATTAACGAAATACTGGCTGTATAATTCTTATCAGATCAAGCTTGCAACTCTGTTTTGTGTGTTTTGTGACAGAAAGGGCAGGTACATCATCAATACCACGCATGATTACTCCAGAAACACAGTAATTACTACGAGCATAATTTTCACATTTTCAGAATGCCAAAATATAAATTTACATTTGGGAGAAGTGAAACAGTACTAGTTGGAGCCTCATAAAATCGCAGTGTACCTTCCCAAATTAATTTCTCCCACCACTGGGAAATGTTAAAACAGCAACCGATCACTGTATTTATTAGTGTTATAATGAGTGAAGCAGAGGCTGGAAAAATATGTAGTAGATCTGTCAATACAGCTGGGATACCGTGCAGCCAAGTGAATTCTTGATATTCTAACACAATTATAATGCATAGTTAACAATTCCTTCTGTAAATCATGCAGTCTTCCTTGTGTTTTGGATACTATTCATAGTCCATGACTTTGGTGGTAATATTTTTAAATATAATTTATGATTATGAACATTGATTTTGTTATTTTTCAGTTACTTGTCGACTCATAGTAACATGGTTTAGGATTAATTTTCAGTATATGTATGAAAAAATATATACTGAAACTTCATGCAGATATCCATATTTACTAACTTCCAGAGCTTTGGGTAATGATGACTGATGTTGTAACTTGTGAATGAAACTGACATTCCTGAAGCATATTTACATAGATGCGATTGTGTACGGGGATAAACTTCATCGCTGGAAATTGCTACCTGTAGAATGTTGTACAGCCTTAATGTAAATAACTATTACAATCTTTCTTCAAACTGTTAAGGCTTGAATATAATGCCAAATCTCGTTGCTGACTGGTTTAGTTCCTGTGGTATGTAACTGATGTATAGAGATATATTTTGTGTTTCATTTTTTTAGTAAAAATTGCGACTTTATACAAACTTCATTCTTAGAGTGGTGACTCCGCACTGCACATTTCAATCTCTGGATTCACTGACCCCATAATTCTCTGGTTTCATTGACATGAATTTATAGTAGCCATCTAAAGTAATTTTTACACTATTTATTAATGTATTTATTTATTTATTAATAGTATTCCAAATTCCAGATACAGGAGTTCATCCAATGGATATAGGAACAGTCAAAGAATAAGTAATTTGGCTGTACATAACAGAGAGCTTGTCACTAAGATAGGCAGTCTAGAATAATTAATATAATGGTACAAATTTAGAACAGAATTTCAAATTAAATAAGTAAACACAAATAATTGCAAATTTACAAAAACAACTTCAAAATAAATTAAAATATAATATACACACTTATAAAGGTAAAGCAATCCCATTACAGGCCTGGACAGGCCTTGAGGTTTCTGGGAGTTTGAGGCTGCCAGATTTCAAGACAGTTGGCACATGAAGGTGGTAAGGTTGTCAGCCCTACACACCGGCCGCCTTTACTCCCCAGGAAATATTCCTGGAACTTATTTCTGTTAGAGGCTGAGTCAATCCCAGAGCCTTAGTGCAGCCAGAAGGATTATGTCAATGAAAAATTCCATTGACACCATCAGGAATCGAACCTGCGACCTCCGGGCTTGTAGCGCAGTGCCTCAACCAACTGCGCAACTGCATGCCCCCACACACACACTTATAGGCTAACTAGCATACATATGAACTGTGATATGAAAGTTTAAAAATTAAAAAGTAAAGGAACAAAGGATATTGAATAAGTACAGAGAAATTTAATATAAAGTACAAGCAGATCACTGTTCACATCTTTATCAACAGTAACCCATAGGTGTGTATATATATATATATATATATATATATATATAACTTTGTGAAATCATTGTGGTAGTTGGGCAGAGAGGCTAAATAGATACAATGTTTATTACTATAACAGATTACTGATTAAAATATTTATATGAATCTGCACAAAATTGTTTTTTGTTAAACTCAGGCCACAAATAACAGAAAAACAATTTATTCTTATTTAAAAGATTACTAACAGCTGATATTAATGTTGAATGAATGGGTGACAATGATGACTAGAAAAGAGAAAGCTCCATAGCCTAATTTCAGATATTGTTACTATGCCTGCTTGTGCCTGGAATGGCTAATGAAGTTCTAAAAAGCCTTGTCACAAATGGGGTTGTTGCTGGCTAATACTGGAGTAAGAAGGGGAATGATATATGGAAGGGAGTTCCGAAAAAAATGACAAAAGATAGAAAGCATACTCCTCCATACTCCATGGAGCAGAGTCCTTCTTGAGAAGCTAACTGGTTCTCAGCTAGTCAAGAAATTCCCCTCATTTTATGGAACCCGAAGGTTCATCACCGCATTCACAAGTGCCTGCCACCTGTCCCTATCCTGAGCCAGCTCGATCCACTCCATCCTCCCACTTCCCTCTTCCTGAAGATCCATTGTATTATTATCCTCCCCCTACGTCTGGGTCATCCAAGTGGTCTCTTTCCCTCAGGTTTCCCCACCAAATTCCTGTACATGCCTCTCCTCTCCCCCATATGTGCTACACGCCCTGCCCATCTCATGAAAGAAATATAGGACCAGAATTATTAATCCAAATCTGCTTGCAGTATTCTTTCAGTACCCCCAATTATGTAGTGAAAATTAGTAAAGAGGATCCTTTATATATCTTATTATTTTAGCTGTACAAAATTAATTGCTTTGCTTGTGGAAAGACATCTGCTTTTATGTGTGATTTAGAAGAGGAGATACTCCTCAGTTCTTTGGTAAAAATATCATGTTTAATACACTGAGAACAGTAATATTGAACTTCATGCATGACACTTATCAGCATGGCTGTGTCTTCTTGACTGTAGATTCATCACTCCAAAAATATGTTACATAAATGTGAACCACAAATGTCATTATAACACAATATGATCGGTAAGTTATGTCATGCTGTTTTATATTGCTGCGTGTTATAGTGTGTTGTCCACAGAGCTACATGTATGTCTGTTTTTGGATTTAATTGAATTTGTAGAGGCCTAATGAGTGTGATGTCAACAGAAAAAATCTTGATCTGTTACAGTGTAATTCATCTATGAAAAGCATCTTTCACGTTTAAGGAAATTATTTTTTCAGTAGAAACAATTTGTTGAGATTTTAATTTCTTTCAGATGTTATTGGAATGCATATCATCTTCCTTTCATTTTGTAAGTTATTTGAAAAAGTCAATTCTTGTGCCTGGCTACATATTAAACATGTCTTCATTCTTTTGTGTGTTGTTTCATATTTGTCACTTAGGTCTGTTTTGGTAGATTTACCATTCTGAACCATTCTCTTCAGGTTTTCATAAAATACATTTGGAAAATGTGATAAGTCTTCATTTATGTGTTCCTATGTGGAAGGGAATTTCTTTGAATGTGAGACAGATGGTGGCAATGATTGACCCTTTATAAGACAATGGAGGATATTTTACCTCAAAAATATGAACAAAACTTTTGATCTTGTTGGTCCTGTATAAATCCACATGCTTGTTGGATTATGTGTACATAGTACTTGAAGTGTGTCACATGTGAATCATACCTTCAGATTGTCACCTGCAGCAGATCTAAGTTGTGAAAATGTTGGCATATCCACATTAAGAAGACACTTGTTACTGGCCATTCTAAACAGTTCAGCAGACCTTGAATTCTTTTCCTGCCAATGCACTGTGTTGTGTTGGAGAGAATTAATTATTATTTTAACTCTCCACGAGCGAGTTAGACTAGGCATATTTTCAGAAATAAGAAGTATGCAATTAAATGTGTGACAGTACAGAACTACCCTTCTAGAGAAAACTGCTGGCCGGTAAAGTCATTACATTTTAGAGTATGTTAATGTTCTTTCAGCAGTGTACTGATGTATCTACATTCATATTTGTTAGATGCCTTTTGGAGTCCTATTTCCATTCATATGAAGTTGTACCATGATATGCTAATCAAAACCAATTTTATAATGAATCAAATTTCTTTCTTTCAATAGTTTCTAAGAGTTCTAGCTGTACTGAAGCATGATTAATCTATATTGCAGTATCTGCCTGTCTCCAGCCAGTCACAACTTCTTTTCCTTTCATACACTAAATTATGCACTCACTGCTTAGGTGAACAAATCAAAAAGACATGTGTATTTATAGTTCATTCTATTCAGCTGTTTGGACCACTGAGATATGGCTGAAATCAACTAGTTAAATTCGTCTTTTGACTTTTACTGTTATAAAAGAAGAAAAGAATTTATGCTTTGTAAATACAGTAAAACAGTTGGTGGGGAGTTCAGTATGATTCTTCTTTAGTACTGTCTATCCAAGCCTGCATGATCATGTACTGTGTTTACATTGTGTGGAGCCTCCTTGTCCTAGTAATTTTGTTCCTAATCCTGCTAACACTGATATATCACTAACCCAGGATTTTCTGTCCCTACCCTTGCTGTTTTAGTGGGAAGAAACGCAAGCTTCCCCCTGCACGAACCATGCCGTCACGCTGGTATACGCTTCTGGCTCTGCCTTTCCCTGATCAGCAAGTGGGGAGGCGAGAATTCTCTCGCGGTGCTGCCTATCGAAATCGAACCACAGCTGGCTATTTCTCAAACCCAATCTAGGTCCAACAAGGTACAGTACTGATGCAGCACTGACATGCACCAGTATTAGATTCGTTTTGCACAGAAGCACAGTTCTTCTAAATTTAATCAAACTTTCATCATGGGTGTCTGTTCTTTTCTGCTACCAAAATAAAAATTTTGTTTAAAACGAACAGATAGTCTGTCCACATTAGAAATCTTATTGTCCTTCGAACGTCATTAGTAAACAAAATGTCTGTATAAACAACCAGTATGTGAAATTCCTCTTAGTATGTATGACGGTACACTGTCTTATACCATTTTATTATCTCTCCATCACCAGCATACTTCATTTTTAGAAACACTTCACTAATTCTCTTCAATTGATGCTTTTCAGGAAATCAAATCCCCACTACCTTTATTAAATGGATTGCAGATGAAGTATTCCAACAGCAGGTTGGCAAAAATATTCTTCTTTTCTCTGTCTGGTGTTTTTCTTCTTATGAACTGTTCTTGCACTGCTGTTGCATGCATCTGCTATAATATGCATACAAATTACTTGAAGATAGATATTACCTTTCCTCTAAATAGCTACTGATCTAACTATAACAGAAAATTAAATTGCCTTCTCATGCATGTTACAGGTCGTGACTTTAACAACATCACTCTGTAACAGTAATATTCCAGTTCAACTTTGAAGTCTCCTTATCAACTAGTAAGCTGTCTACACATTTGGTCCCACGGAAGTAAAGTAGTGGGCCTATACACCAATTCGTTATAATCCCGTCAAACACGACCAAATTTCAGTCAAGTGCAGCTACATGTTTCAGTTGAAACAGACTATCATCAGGCGAACATTACAAAAACTTATAAAATGAGGTATAATATAGTGCTATTGTGTTTGTTGTATGGGAACCCATTACTTAACAATTGTTGTTACAATGCAGGATTTTTAAAACTTTAATAATACAGAATTTAAATAAAATTATATAAAATTGTCAAGTTTATGATATCGTGGCAGGTGGTTGTGTCTAAATTGTGTATAAATTATATTAAAATGGTAAATGTAAGTAGGAAAGGTTAACTTGTGTATATAAAGAATTTTGAGTCACAAGTGTTGGCTACATGCTACAAAACCCACTGGAATCTTTTAATGTGTTATGCTGAGTGCAGAAGATATACACTGAATACAGAATTAGTATTACATCATGTTGCCAAAACTTGCAACTCAAAAATTCTCTATGTATACAAGTTAATCTTTCCTACTGTAAATTTGTCATTTTAATATAATTTATACACAATCTTGACACAACCACCAGCCAGGTCATCTTCAGTTTGTTGATTTTATATAGATATATATAAATTCTCTATTCTGAAAATTTTATAAATTCTGCATTGTAATAACCACTGTAAGTCATGAGTTCCCATATAACAAATACAAATACACTGTAATGTACCTTATTTTAAAAGTTTCTTAATGTTGGCCTGATGCTGGTCTTTTTAGACTGAAACATGTAGTCATTCTTGAATAAAACTTGGTTGTGTTTGGTGGAACTATAACAAATTGTTTTAAGTTCATAACACAGTAGGATTTCCTCTATAAATTTAGTGGGCCTGTATTTGATCCAGACATTCATTCTGTCACTGAACTCATCTGCAAAAATGTTGGGTGCTGAAATCTCTGTTGTTCCATGTGTACTGAAGTGCTTAGTCTTGTCACAGGTAGTGTTTTTTTATCTATAAAACCTCAAAAGTATAATTTGGAACATGGGTTATAGTTCTGTCAAATCAGATAAGGCACTAAGACAAAAATAGGGTGTTGAGCTGACCAGAGCATATGACATTATTTACACAGATCTCATGATTTGAATTAAGAAGATATTTCTTCCTTACCCAAGGTGCATCCCTTAGTAGAACGGGAATGAATAAGTGCTGATAAAAGTATACATTTACCTCGCTTATGTAATGGTTGTTCTGCATCACGACTGAGTTTTACTGCACTGAAATAGGGTATTGACTTAAGTAACAGAAAAATCTATACATAATTCACTAAATGATTTCATGAATTCTGCTTGGTGAAGGCTAGGTGAAATTCTACTTGGAAATACAAAATTTTGTACTGCTTAAAATTTTCTACCTCAAATGTTTTTTTTTTGGGGGGGGGGCCTTTCAGCTACATGATCTGACACTTCAATAATATCATAGTGACTGAACTAAATGAATAGAATTAAAAAATGTAAAATTTGCAACAAAGTGAATTTTTCAGGAGGCAAGAGGGCTAACCCATGTGGTTTATGGAGCCACTTGCTCTGAAACTGTACTTTTTCAGTATTAATTAAGGGGATTGGAATGAGAGTTTCATTTCAAGAAAAGTCATACCACACTAGAATCTTTCTTCTGTAGTAAACTCCTGAAAGACTGAAAGTACCTGGGCTTCAAGTCTGGACACATGAGAATTATTTGGAAGCAGCTTCAATATTACTATTCATTGAGAACTTCAGTGCTGTTCACATTTTTCTCTAACAAGTGTACAAGTGCTTTATACTTATCATAATGCAATGGAGTTTGTGCAGTTACAACACTTCAGTTTTTAATTGTAACATTATCCTGCTTGCAGAATTAATCAGTCTCATTTCCTTTACACCATGCGTGTTGTACTCTTGAAATACGTGTGTGGATGTAGGCAACTGCCAGGGTTTGCATGCAGGTAGCCAGGTATAGACTGTTAGGAAGTAGGGGTATGAGAGAAAGTTTGGCTGGCAGATACAGTAAAAGAACTTGCAGTTGGATTCACATTGCTGTATGTGTCACTCCTGCCAGCCATGTTGAGGGTACAGTGAGACAACTGGTGCCTAAATGGCAACAAGTTTAGCATGCCTGCTTCACACACATATTTGACTTGTAATTGCTGATTGAGGTACAGAATCTTTGGAATTTTGCAAAGACATGTAGTGGTTAACATGGGAGTCTTTAGACCATGCTAGGCTGATATCAGAATTTGTATTCACAGAAAACACATTATGCATGTGTAATATGTGTACAGGGAATTAAACACTATGAAAAGGTGACAGTATCTATCATAAAACATATATCACTGTGAACACCTATATTAATGTTACATCTCTTTTGCATAAATGGGTATATTGTTTTGAGAGACATGAGGTTCTTGCAGCAGAAACTGTGAAGATTATATATTCTGGAATGTGACACATTGCACTCCGGTAAATGTACCATACAACACAGTGTCATAATGGTAGTCTTGAAATGTTGTGTTTAGCTGTGTTTATTTAACTGTCTTGTAAGAGAGGATTCTTTGTTTATCATCAAATAACTGAGGTAGCCACTTCTGTAAGAGCCTAAGGTACATGTTTTCAAAACTGGGATTTATGTATCACTGCACATTCATGATTTCTACTATTACACAGTGAAAATCTTTTGGCTATTCTTTAGTTCTGCACTGAATCACAGTCAGAAGGACAGAACCTACCCCTCCAAAAAAAAATTTAACATATATTTTATACACATTTCACTTAAAAATAAAAGTCATATGTGTACAATATTTATAATTTCTGAATAACAAATTGAAGAATCTTCAGTTTCATACACTAAGTTTTATTCCACTTGACTAGAGAGAATTGAAGAAAGCTTAGTTTTCACAAAACGAAAAACTGACACATACTGCGTCACTGTTGATGTGCTTATATGTACTGAACTGTGTAACACTTTGAAGCCTATCCCTGAGTGAGGTTTGGGCTCTCCCAACTTTCTGCATGGCCCACACCTGAGCACAGCTCGGGTTTATATTTGTGTATGTGTTATAACATTCATGGCTTGAACTCAGGTTTGGGTCACATGGAAAATGTCAAAAATGCCTGGGTTTCTGGACCCAAGGAAACGCATACAGCTGGCATGCTAAGTGTTAAATACATATGCTTATACAAGTTCAGTGATTTTTCACATATACTTTATAATCACATTCCTTATGAGCAGGAACCACAGCACTAAACACTACCGCCATCGTGCTTCGCCAGATTGTAACACGGTAGCATCATTTGACTCATCAGGCTCAGAGAGTAGGGGAGGACTCAACCGTTACTACCGTCAAGCCTGGGAAAACCTGCAACATGAATCAGCAGCAGCTGGAAATAAGACCAAAGGCCCAAACCACTCACCACTTAGGCGCAAGGAAACACTGGATGAACCGGTCAGTGGAGGCTACCGCAACGTTGGAGGCACTGAGCGTGATGGGAGTGAACTGGTTGTCAATGACACTACAGCCGCCATGTATATGCCCAAATCCTCAGCTGTAGCCGCTGCTGAGAAAAAGAGGCACCACCATCATCACCACCATCATGCCACTGGTGCCATGCCAAAGGAGACTGCAGGGGACTGGAGGCAGCAGGGACGGAAGAGTAGTAGGTATTGAATTTGGGTCTGACAAGGTAATCATTCAAAGATGTCTCAATAATGTTGACATGGAAACACTCAATAAGGGAATTAATAGAGCATTCTCACATAATAAAAACACAGATCTAAATATCACTAAAAATCTCACTAGCCATTTACAGACCATATATTAACCCAGAAGCCGAAACATGGCATTTTTAAAAATATGTTTACAAAACAGCAGAAGCATCATCTTGAATAGTATTTCTGGGTCCTGTCTGAAGTCCACATCATAATTATGTGCAATATCCCTGGCACAGCTTAGTTACCTGCGTATAACTTGATGAGGCAGATTGAAGATAGCAAAACTTACTGTTGTGCACAATTTGAAATGCATGTAGTTATTGTTTATTTAATTGTTACTGCAGAAGTAAATAATCAACAAGTTTGTGTCCCATATGAGTAGTACTACATTAATTTCACAAGGGCCTTTGTGGGAGTAGGACCACATAAAAGACATGTGCTTAAGGAATGAGTGAGTCTGAGTATGGATACAGAATTCACTTTGAAAATGGATACATTTTCTTACAGCCTTTGAAATTACACAAATCATATCTCTTAGAGTATGGTGCACTTGTATTGCACTTTGTACTTTCTTCAACAACTTCATACAAAAACTGGGAGTCTATTAAATTATTGTTTTCCATATTACTTATCTCAGTTTAAATGTTAATCATACATACCAACTGTCCTTATTTATGAATATTTCATCACAAAATCACAGCTGTTTTATCACTAAAAGACCAATTTGGGGTATTAAAATACATTGTCTTCATTTAAATTTTTTCAAAGTTTGAAATAAGCGATGAACACCATCAGGGAGCACATTGAGAACAGTATAATACAAATTGCATTGGACTTTTAAATTCGGATTTTCTATCTTTACCAGTTTACATTTAGAGATTAAGAGAAGTTTATAACTGAATCCAAGACATATACTTTTGTTTACTTCAACGACAGTTATTTCCTCAGACACTGCATGTGTGTAGGGGAGGATTAACACATAGTAACGCTCTGGTTTCTCAGAGTTTTTACGTTTGTCCTGTTCTTACAAAACACACTGAAAAATTGTGTAATACTTAACAAAACCAATGACAATCAGCACAAACAAAGATGTTAACTTTTCATATATTTAAACAGTTTTACATGTTGCTTGTATTGTATACAGGGTGTTTCACGACTTTAGGGCATAACTGCAGGAGGTGATTTCCTAGGTCTTTGTGTTCAAAAAAGTTCATATAAACATGTGTCCGATTTTGGACGGTTACGGAGTTATGACCGTTT
>Ga0123353_10011677_pt1 | contig 12397 bp, 9 predicted proteins | sample TergutLab28metaG_3_FD_92763 | JGI IMG/M metagenome (GOLD analysis project Ga0123353, IMG submission 92763) | Labiotermes labralis P3 segment gut microbial communities from Petit-Saut dam, French Guiana - Lab288 P3 | ecosystem: Host-associated > Arthropoda: Insects > Digestive system > Gut ... | reverse complement strand
GAAGCCCATGAAAACCGAAATACCCCCAACAGAACTCCCCCCCGAACTTTCCGCTCTTGAAGCGAAACTTGCGTCGTTTCGACCGGTTGCCGATCCGATGTCGCAGGAACGGACGAAAACGACCGTCCTGCTGGCGTCGTGCGAACTCGTCCGCGACGGGCGGCTTTCGCTCAGCCGCGAGAAACTCATCGAAACGATCGTCAAGTCGGGCGAGCCGGAAATCACGCTTTCGCTGCGGCAATATACCAAAAACGTCCGCACGCACGCGACGCTCAACGGCGTACTGATCGGTGTTATCGTCGGAGTGCTGATCGGCATCGTCGGCACGATTTTGCTCGTCCGCACACTCCTGCCGACCACCCAACCGCCGGTGATCCAGAATCATTATTATCAACAAGTGCTTGAAGAACGACCATAACAATTTTGTTTCTCGCAGAGACGCAGAGAACGCAGAGATTATTTTTGTATTTACTCGAAACGGATGGAAGAATCCTTTTTTGACAAGATGGCTTTTACCGGAATGGCGCGCCATTAGTAGCATGAAGTCTCAAAAATGTTGCGCCCTTATACCCTTATTTCACATGATGATAAATAAGGGTATAAGGGCGCAAAAAAAGGGGCGAATCGGTGCTACTAAGGGCGCATCGTCTGAGCAAAAAACTGCTACTAAGGACTCATACCGAAATCTCTGATTACAGTATATTCTCTCTGCGTCCTCCGCGTCTCTGCGAGAAACAAAGAAAGGAGCCTTGACATGTCCCATGAAGCCAGTGAATTGATCAACGAAGCGGTGGAAAAGCAGCCGAAGGCCGGGAAGAAGAGTCGTCTCCGTCGCTGGGGGCGGGTGTTTGCGGTGTTGTTCGGGCTGTTTGTGATTTGGTACCTGTGTGTCGGTCGGGGCGTACCGCCGCGCATTTCGCGTGAAACGACCTGGATCACCGAACCGCGAACCGCCGACGGCAAGTGGATCGACTACTGCAAGGCATACGAGCAGCTCTACTATCCGCCGGAAATGCAAACCGACGAAAACGGCTACCGCATCATCGCACGACACCTCGGACTGCACATTGGCTTACCGGAGTTCAGGCTGAGATATTGTGATGGAAAAGACTATGATCTGGATCAGGAGGCATTACTTGCGCAAGGTTACGAGAAACTCGGTTTGCCGCCGGATAACAAGCCGGACATGAAATTTGTTACCGCAGATAACTTCATACTCAATTATTCGAAGGAAAGCCACCCGGACGATAATGATGCCGCGTTTGAATTGCAAACCGAACTCTTGCATCGACTTAACCAACTTAGGAGCGAACCCTGGACGTTGGAACAAAATCCGATGATGGCAACATGGTTTGAGCAAACTTCACCGGTGTTGGATTTAGTTAGCGATGCGGTTGCCAAACCGGTGTTTCGTATGCCGTTTGTCATCCCGGAAGGCACCGATTCATTGCAAGACCCCATTGCAATTATGATGAACCCGATACAAGACTTTCGCTTGTTCGCAAGGGAATTTCAAACACGATTTTTTTACTATTTGGGAAATGGCGATATTGATAAAGCTATCGATGACAGAATTGCTTTGCATCGACTTGGTCGGCATGTCCAGTTCCACGGACCTCTCATGTGTTTTTACATCGGCCGGGCCATTGATGGAATGTATATGGAGGGAATCGCCGACAACCTGGAAATTCAGCCAACCGCCGAACAAATTCGTCGTTTCATGCAACTGCTTGCAGAATTGCCGCCGAGCATGACCGTTCAGGAAGCCAAAGAAAGTGAACGCCTTTTCATGTTGGACAGTATGCAGACTTTTGTCCGGGGTGTCTGGCCGGTGTCCGTACCAAAGCAACGAATTCGTTCCATATTCGGTTTGTCTTACGACTGGAATATCATTTTCAGCCGTGCGAACCAGTATATTAGCGGAGAATTGGATGCAGAGGCCGTAACGCTGCCGTCCTTCGGTGACTTGATGCGGGCACTGTTCATTAGTCGTAAAACGCGATCAGAGATTTTCGTCAATGCAAATGCGGCAAACATGGTTATACAATACAAGACGGCGGAAGATGTCAAACAACGTTCCGATTGCGCCAATAACCTGCAACGCGTCACACTGGCGATGCTGCTTTACCACGCGGAGCACGGGACGCTTCCGCCGGCGTATTCGCTCGACGCGAACGGCAAGCCGCAGCACAGTTGGCGCGTGTTGCTGTTGCCTTACCTGGGCGACGCGGAACTCGCCGCCTTGTACGGGCAAATCCATCTCGACGAAGCCTGGGACAGCGAGTACAACCGGCAGTTCCATGACCAATGCCCGGACGTTTATCGCTGCCCGACGCACGGTCTAAAGCCGGGCGATACTGCGTATTGCGTGATTACCGGGGACGAAACGCCGTTCAGCGGCGGAACCGGCAAATCGCTGTCCGGCTTCGGCCCGGAAAGCGGCGGCATGGTGCTCGTCGCCGAAACCCGACAGTCGGGCAACTGGATGAACCCCGATTTCAACGTACCCTTCGACGAAGCCAAAACAGGTATCAACGGCACACCGGATGCCGTCAACGCCATCGGCAGTTACCACACCGGCGGCGCGAACTTCGGCCTGCGCAACGGTGCGGTCAATTTCTACTCGGAAACGATCGCCCCCGAAGTGAGGGAACGGGTGCTCACGGGGAAAGAGAAGATCAAGTAGCCATGGCACCGGCGTTCAGGACGCCGGGTTAAACGCCCCTCTATTCCCTATTTCCTATTCCCTATTCCCTATTCCCTATCCCCTTTCTCCCGACAAACAAATAATACGGCATTTTGAAGAACGGGAGCGGAAACCACGGCAGACGGGTTTTGCGTTCGTCGAAATACACCGGCTCGAACAGACGGTGCAGGTACGGCACGTGATCCGGCGAAGGGAACACGTTGTCCGACGCGAACCAAAGCGGCCAGAACGAGCGCGTCGCCCAGCCGTGCTTGCGGAACGTTTCGTCCGGGTGCTTGCGTGAAACGTAAAAGTCCACCACGCCGATGCGCCCGCCCGGCTTGAGCAGCGAATGGGCATGGCGGATGGCGGCGAACCAGTCAGGGATCATCGTCAGCGAATACGAAAACGTGATGACGTCCACCTGTTGCTCTTCGGGCACGAACCGCGTCGCGTCGGCCTCGGCGACGGCGACGTTGTTCCAACCGTGCGAGGCCGCCCGCTGCTCGGCCATCTTTAGCAGCGACCCGGCCAGATCGACGACGTAAACCTTTTTCAGCTTGCGAATGTTGTCGCCGAACGCCTCCAGATTCGCCCCGGTCCCGCCGCCCATGTCGAGCCAGACTTCGCCCTCGTTGGCACCGAGTTGCTGCCAGAGTTCCTCGCGCCCCTTGAGCAGCCGTTTGCGAAACGCGTCGTAATCCGCCGCCTGACCGCCGTAAAAATTTTCCATGCGCGAAGCATGCGTCTTGCCGCGAACCGGCCGAACGGCCATGTGATATAGGATTTTGATGTCGGAGAATAGGCTCATAAGGAGTGTGGAGTTGGGAATGTGGAGGTAGGGCGGTCACGTCGTGATCGCCGCAAAACATCATTTATACCTTCATTTTCCTGACAAACAACCTCAATAGCACCAAACGCCCCCCATTCTATCAACCTCATTGACTCATGCCGCTCCAATAAATGAAAGGTCAATGAGGTTGTTCTTGGATCGCGACTCAATGTTACTACAAAGATCATAAAACAATCTTCACCAAGATGGATACATTGTTTACTTTGTGTAATCCTTTGTGTCCTTTGTGGTTAGATCATTTTAACACAAATGACACAAAGATTTTCACAAAGGAGACAAAGGTAAAAATCACGTATTTTCACGAAGGGCAATTGATTAACTTTGTACTACCTCACCAAATCCAAGTATTTCTTCCAGATTTCCATTTTTTTTGATTTTGGTGAACTTTCAAAAGCTACTATTTATCAAGGAGTGCGCAAAATTATGTGCAAAATTTAAATAAAATACACAAAAAAGATAAAATAAGTGACTTTGCATTCTTGATTATCAAATGAGTTTGATTATCATCATTGTAGGGAATGCAATGTTTTTGACAGTAAAACCATCGTTTCACAATAAAGGTTGGAGAAAAAATGACCAAATCATCTTTGTTTATGTCAACAAAAACGGTATTGTTGGGTATTGCGTTAGTCTTTGTAAACGTTGGTACAGTTTTCGCGCAACCCTGTTGTAATGACAACATTGGAACTACAACGATTGTGCAGCGTCCTATTGTTGACACGGCAACCGTCGTGTCGCCGAGTTCGCTGACATATACGGCAGCGTATCCCGCAACGACTGCTCCGACAAACACTTACAAGATTGAAAATGAAACCGTTTATCGGGATGAGCGACAAACTAGGCTTCGGCAGGTTTGGGACGACGAAATCCGTGAGCGGCGCTACTCAGTTTATCGGCAAGTTCCTGAAACAACAATCAAACAGGAAATTTACAAGGTCCTCAAACCAACTTGGACGACGGAATATCGCGACACAAGTTACGATGTTGTCCGAACTTTGCCGGAAACCTCTGTGCGACAAGAACGTTACACCATCAGCCGCCCGGTCTGGGAAACCGCCGAACGGGACGTTTGGCAGACAGTTCGCCGCCCTGTCGAGGAAACGTATATGCAGGAAAAACGTTACGTCGTCAATCGCCCGGTCACGTCTTATAAGACGGAAATGGTGGATCGCGGTCAGTACGTAAATCATACGGTCGTTGAACCGGGCAGAACTTACCACCGTTTGGCATGGCATAGCGGCGGAAATTACGTCAATCCGGCAACCGGGGCGTCAAATTGGCAAATGCCGGGGTTGTACTGGACGCCAATGCGGGGAGAAGACAAACTACGTCAGGAATCCGTTTATCAGCCGAATATCGTACCGCAAGTAACGCCGGTCACGACACTTGTGCCGGAAACGGTCGTCGAGCAGGTGCCGACCACACGGCTGACCTATCAGGAAGAGCAGATACTCAAAAAAGAGCCGTACCAAGTCATGCGGATGGTGCAAGAAGAACGCGTCAGGGAAATTCCGGAAACGAGATACCGCCAGGTTGTCGAGCGGGTTCAGCAAACGACGCCCGTACAGGTTTATCGAATGGAAACCCAGGAAGTCGCCCGCGAAATTCCCGTGACCACTTACAAAACGACCGTTGAAGAGCGGGTTGAACCATATATTGTCAAGGTTCCGCGAATTGAAAAAATTGTCGAAACTGTGCAAAAACCCTATATTGTCCAAAAATACATTCCGCTCGACGAATTCGGCAACCCGACCACCATTTACCCTGAACCGATGACAACGCCCGCTACAATCAAAACGCCGGAAAATGGTGGAGTGGAATATGGCGGCGCAACAGACGACAACGCATCGACCGATCCGGCGGATATTCCACCGACAATCGACCATCAGGGAAAAAAAACAAGCCCGGGGCAAATGAATTTGGGTTCCGGCACATGAGGCTTTCGCCGAAATCATTAAATTCGGAATGGCGAAATGCAATGACGAGATTTCTTCACCACGTCCGTTCCGCGGAGTGAAAAAACTTAACGTGTGTTCTGGTTGCGGGTCGCAAATGTTCTCTTGGGTCTTGGTCTCAGGGGATGACTTTCACGCCGATTCATGGTAAAATACCATTTTCCAATCTCACCCCTCGCCCCTCACCACTCACCACTCCCCCATGACCAATCGGGACGACGTCCAACTTCTCCGAAACGCCATTGCGTCGCTGGATTCGCTGTCTTATGCGATTCGGGATGAGATTGCGCCGAATGACAAGTGTCGGCAAATCAAAGAATTGACACGCGGAACGGTTGTGGAAAAGTTTTTGGAAGAGCATTGGGAACATGACGCCGAGGAAATGCGGCACATCACCAAGCTGGCACTCAACGGTGATTTTTTGCGATGTGCGATCAAGGCCGCCACCGACGACAACGAGGCCGACGAACACGACCTGCATTATCAATACAAGGTGATTTGCGAGCTGGGCTATGATTACGTCCAATGGCTCGGCGGCTACACGGCGTTCAAGGACGCCCAACAAGGGAAGAAACGTTCGACGGCACGCTTCCCCGGCATGGTCGAATTTCTGGAAGATTTTGCCAACGACCGGAGTTGGTTCGCAGGCGGGCGGTTTTTCAAAATCGAGGAAGACGGTTTTTACATCGGCGGGTTACTTTGTGCGGCAGTCGCCCGGGCGAGGCAAAACCGGCATTACGTCACGCGCTACGAGCAGATGATGGACTCGCTGCTCGAAGAAATGCTCGAACGCAAACCGCAGGGGCTGAAAGTCAAAGAGCGGCATTTTCTCCGTAAAATCAAGGAGGAACGCAAGCGCGTGCTCGATTCGATTCTCAAGCCGAACAGCAAGCTGGGCTTGGCTGAGCAGGACGAGAATATTGTGGAAGAAAAGCACGTCAAGCCGGAATTGTGCGAATCCGCCATCACTCAGGCGACCGCCGAGCTTGAGGCGTTGATCGGTTTGGCCGGCGTCAAGAGCGAAGTCAAAAAGCTGATCGACTTTCTCAAAGTGCAGCAAATGCGGAAAAAGCACGGTCTGAAAGAGTCCGGCCAGTCGCTGCACTACGTTTTTACGGGCAATCCCGGCACGGGCAAAACGACGGTCGCCCGGATTTTGGGCAAAATCTTTCACGGCTTCGGCATTCTCAAAACGACGAATCTCATCGAATCGGATCGCTCGGGCTTGATCGCCGGTTACGTCGGGCAGACTGCGATCAAAACCGACGAGGTCATCGAAAAGGCACTCGACGGCGTGCTGTTCATCGACGAGGCGTACACGCTCAGCCGGAGCGGTGCGGCGTCGGGCGACTTCGGCCAGGAAGCGATCGACACGCTGCTCAAACGCATGGAAGACCATCGCGACCGCCTCATCGTCGTCGTGGCAGGCTACCCCGGCCCAATGCAGGATTTTCTACGGAGCAACCCCGGTCTGCAAAGCCGTTTTACGCGGTTTATCGCGTTCGAGGATTATTCCGTGCGCGAAATGTGCCTGATTTTCGAGAAATTCTGCAACGACAACGAATACGTGCTGACACCGCTGGCCCGAATCAACGCTTTCCTGCTGTTCACGGCGGCAAGATCGCGGCGCGATGAAACCTTCGGCAATGCGCGATTCGTCCGCAACGTTTATGAAATGGCCGTGTCGAAGCATTCGAGCCGCATTGCACGAATGACCGATGTGACCCGCGAAATTTTGTCCGAACTGAACGGGGCGGACATTCCGTTTGAGGTATTGAACTGGTTCGACCCGTCCGGGATCAACGTTTCGGAAAGTCGCTGGCTGTTCAAGTGCCCCGGCTGCGACGTCGTGTCCATTGGCAAGGCGAAACTGCTCGGCAAGACTGTGCAATGCAAATGCGGCCGGCGATTCGCTTTCCCATGGTGGTCCCCGGTCGTCGATTCGCTCATCGGTCTTCCGCCCGAACTTGTTGCGGAATGCAAGAATGTGGCGATGGAACAGCAGCCGGGAACGTAAGTGACCGGTTTGATCGGTTATCGCATCGTTTAACCGGTCACTTACGTTTTCTTGTAACTTGCTTACTCTCACATCACATACTTCAACAACACAAATCCGCCGATCAGCAGGATGGTGAAAACGACGGCGAGGAGGTTGAAGTATTTGTCGATCCAGGCCTTGATCTTGGGGCCGAAGTAAAACATGAGTGAGGCCACGGCGAAAAACCTCAACCCCCGCCCGACCACGGAGCCGATGATGAACATCGGAATGGCAAGACTGCAAACACCGGCGGCGATGGTGAAAATTTTGTACGGGATCGGAGTAAATGCTCCAAAGAAGACGGCCAAAAAGTCGTATTCGTGGTACCACCCAATCTTCTCGGGATGATCTGCATATTGGGAATCCGATCGGTCGATTCCTGCGGCGGCGTCTCCTGCAACCGTGGCGAAATTTTCGCGGCTGATAAGATAGGTATAAAAGAAATCCTGCGTCATTTCCCATAGGATCATGCCAATCATATAGCCGAGCAAGGCACCCAAAACGGAACCGGTGAGAGTCACGCCGGCGTACCAGAACGAACGTTTCGGCTTTTCCGCCGAGAGGGCGATTTGCAAAACGTCCGGAGGGATCGGGAAAAACGAGCTTTCCATGAACGCGATCACGAACAATGCCGGAGTCCCGTAAGGCGAGTGCGCCCAGGAAAGCACCCAGTGATAGAGTCGGCGAAGAATTCCCGGCTTTTGTTCCGGTTGCAGGGTCAAAGTTCCTTCATTTTCGGTTTGCGACATGCTTCAATATCTCTTGTGAAAACCACAAATTTAGTCTTGATGAGGTAGAGATTCGGTGCAAAGATCATCGTATAAAGTTTTTCACTTTGCGTTTTGCGCTTTGATCTTAGCGCTTAAAGAAAGTCCTCATGTCGCATGATGCCGGACTCGTCTTCGACTTCGGCGTGAGTTTGCCATCGCCAGCGACGGGTGCCGCGTTTTTTTTCCTTGCGAATTTCCGTTCGCTGCTCAATCCGGAATCCGAAAAACGCTTTGATACGGTCAAAGAACGTCGGTTCAAGGATATATTCGACTTCGACGATTTCAAAAGGCTGTTCGGGGTCGAGATACAATTTGCGCATGGACATTTTCGGCCCAAAATCCCCGCCACAGACACTGCACGGAATCGTGTTTTTCGGTGGTCGAACCGCATGTCCGCAACTGCGGCACATGTAACGATATTCCCAGGGACCGTAACCGAAATGATTTTCTTTCATGTCAGGCTTCGGGCTTCAGACTTCAGGCTTCAGACTTTAGATTTTTGTTCCAATCTGAAGCCTGAATCCCGAAGTCTGAAGCCTGTTTCTAATAGTCAATAACGCTTGCTGTGGCAACCTTGTCTTCCAAATTCGGGCGGAAAAGTGTCGTGATCAACAATGGCAAGTACCAAGCCATATAAAGTCCACCTTGGTGTGCCTGCCAAAATTGGAGGCCGATCAAAATGATCGTCGAGCAACACATCAACGTGGCCAGGTGTTTTCGCGAAGGCCAAAATATGACGCCGACGCAAAATATGACAAAAACCACCATGATCGGGATGCGGTAAAATACGGAAAAATCTTCCCAGATTCCATCCGGGGCATGTAAAACAAGGTTGTGTGCCCCGATCATATTGAGCCATTGTCTACCAAAACTACCAAACTCAGCGGGCGAAAACAACAAGAGCAGGTAAAATACAAGTATAATCCCAATTGTGCCGACGAGAAAGCGAAAAAGTCCGCGTTTCCAGTAATAACTACACCAAAGCGGCACAAGAAAAATCGGGTGAAACATCAACGCCGCCGCTGTACCGATGCAAATCCCGGAAAAAAGTGGACGACGATACAAGGCGACAGCCCAAATGATTAACGCACCGGGAATAACGTGATCGATCCTCCCGGTCATTTGATTGACGTAGGGCAAAAGCAGGTACAGCATCGCCGCCGAAATGCCGGTGACCAGATTGTTGAAATGACAATGGCCGATTTGAATCAACCCCAAGACAATGGCAATATGCCCGAGCATCACGAGTGAAATGACAAGAATTTCACACCAGTGTGAGTATTTTTTGCTATTCTCCTGTGTTTTCAAAACCAGGGGCGGCGATTCCTGCCCGAGGTTTTGAACTTGATCCTCAACCAAAGGAGATGGCGGCACTCCGGTGGTATTTGTCAAGTCGGTGGAATCGGCAGTATCCAAAGCATCCACCTGTTGCGTGTAGGCTACGGGAATAACGACGGAATCGGACAAAGTTTCGTTCCGTGAGTAAACAGCACCATCGGGTGTCGAAGGACCCATGGCGGCTTGCAGGAAATCACGAATGAGTGCGTCGGCGTCCCGCGTTTCATTAAGTAATACGGTCTTGTTGTCACGATGTTTGTGGATGATGACGGCTTTTTCTTTTGAATAATCAGGCAGGAAATCGCGACCCGGTGCCATGATTTGATTCGTCATGTCCGTGAGCGCCAGGAAAGGCGGAAAGCCCGCAACACGGAGCGGGAGCGGTTTATGGGAGGCTTCCCAATCGTTGAGCGTCAGAATTTGTTCCAGCCGCAATGTCCGAACCGAATCAATGGTCTCGCCGCGATTGATTGTGATATTGGCTCCCATGAAGGCGAGGAGCAAAATCACGGCAAGCGTCATTCCGCCGAGTTTGAGGTTCGGTTCAATCAATGGTCGTCGAACCATCAAAAGGTCAAAAAACAACCGAATACAGAACAAAAGACCACAAGCAAAAAGCCAAAGATATCCCCAGTGGGAAGCGTTCATCGACAAAAACAACAACCCCGGCGTCAGGAGGAGCAACCAGACCAGATCGAGGTTTCGCACACTCCAAAAGCGATTGAACTTGAAAAATACGGCAAAAATGATCATCGACGACAGGTAAAACCATGTCGTGGGAATCATTTCATATTGAAACAGGGAGGATGGCATTCCCGCAACCCGCAAGATATCAAAGGGAAAAATCTACAAAACACTTTTTTGGGGACAAAAATCCAGTATGTCACTGAAACACTTATCCATTCTTATTTTAGCAAAAATTCTCGGTTTCCGATAGTCACTGTTCGCAAAACTTGATCGAAATTGGCAAGTTTGTATAAAATACACTAATCCAACATTATATTTGATACAACCCGCAATAATTGATAAAATCACTGATTCGGTTTATGATTGATCTGCGTATATGAAATTAGATTTTGCTACATTAACAGGGCTTCTTTGAAAATGGCAACAAAAACAATTTGCGATCAGCTGAATGAAAATATTTCCCGTGTCAGGGAACAAATTCAACATGTAATGGACCACGCCGGAAGACCTCCTGATTCGGTCAAACTGGTTGCCGTCACTAAATATACGGCGATAGGCGATGGTATCATCGGTACTTTGATCTCTGCCGGATGCTGTGACTTGGGCGAAAGCCGACCGCAATTGCTCGTGGAAAAAGCATTGCATTTTTCCGGGCAAAAATCGAAAATCAACTGGCATTTGATAGGATCATTGCAAAAAAACAAAGTACGGAAAATTTTACCTTATGTTTCACTGATACACTCGTTGGATTCCGTACCATTAATTGAAGCTATCGACCGGATTGCCGCTGAGGAATCGCTGCCGCCTGTCAATGGGCTGCTTGAGGTCAATATTTCCGGCGACGAATCGAAGCAAGGTTTTAAACCAAACGAAGTTGCGCCTGCGTTGGATATTATTGCCAAATTGCAAAACATCCGTATTAGTGGCCTGATGTGCATGTCGGGTTTGCATTCGACCGATGATGAACGCCGCGCGGAATTCGCCGCAACTAGAATTTTGGCTGAAAAACTTGCACACAACTGCCCGGACAATTGCACCATGCGGGAATTATCGATGGGAATGAGTGACGATTTTCAAATTGCTATCGAAGAAGGGGCAACGCTTGTTCGAATTGGTTCGTTACTTTTCGAGGGGGTGTTGTTTTAATTTGCCATGAAAACGAAAATATGGTATAATAATTGCTAGAGACGGCAAACGGCCTGTCGATGAATTTATGAGTAATTGCGAAGGGAATTAAAAATGGCGGAATTAACCGAATCGGTCAATCAGTTGATTAAGGAGCTGACACGGCTGCCCGGCATCGGGAAAGTTTCGGCGGAACGCATTACGTACCATTTGCTGAAAGTCACGAAGGATGAAGCACTTGCGCTGGCCGACGCGATCAGGAACGCCAAGGAAAACCTGCGTTATTGCAAGCAGTGTTACCATTTGTCCGAGCAGGAACTGTGCGAGATTTGCCGCGACGCAAGACGCGACCAGAGCATCGTTTGCGTCGTCGAACAGCCGCGCGACCTGATCGCCCTCGAAGCAACCGGGGCGTTTAACGGCTTGTACCACGTATTATTGGGACGATTATCACCCCTTGACGGCGTTACGCCAGATCAATTGACCATCGCCGCGTTAATCAAACGAATCAAAAGCGGTGAGATCAAGGAACTCATCATGGGCACGAACCCCACCGTCGAGGGCGACGGCACGGCCTTGTACATTATGAGCCAGCTCGAAGAAACGCCCGTCCAAATCACGCGACTCGCCCGTGGCATCACCACCGGCAGCGTCTTGGAATTCGCCAACAAGGAAATGCTCTCCGACGCCCTGTCGGGTCGGCAGAGTTTTCGATAGACAGAAAGAAATGGTTTCTACAAATGTCTGCAAAAAATATCATGCAACAATCTTATCCGCGAATTCAGGATGAAGCCGACTCATTTTACGGTTTCCTTGATGATTCGCAACTGGTTCCGCATGTCCGAAAAATCGAAACGACCGAACTCAACAGAATCATCAAATCCGCAATCATCAACGCCAACCAAAAGTCAAACCGCACCATTTTGGACATCCGGGAAGAAGCGT
>Ga0123353_10011676_pt1 | contig 12397 bp, 3 predicted proteins | sample TergutLab28metaG_3_FD_92763 | JGI IMG/M metagenome (GOLD analysis project Ga0123353, IMG submission 92763) | Labiotermes labralis P3 segment gut microbial communities from Petit-Saut dam, French Guiana - Lab288 P3 | ecosystem: Host-associated > Arthropoda: Insects > Digestive system > Gut ... | reverse complement strand
TTAAATGTCTCCCCCCCCCCCCCCGAGCCTGCATGTCATTTAGTAGGTGACACACACACACGTGTATATGTAGACAGACAGTCAACCCCGATTATAACGACATCGGTTTATACGACAACTCGGCTATACCGTCAGATATCCTGTGGTACCAATTGATTCCTCACTGTTGACCATAACATTGTACTCCTCGGTTATAACAGCGCTCGTTTATAATGTCACCAAAAAATCCTTTTATGACGTTATAACCAAGTTAAACTGTATATCACCTTTCTACAAATAAATTTTCTTGGCAATAATTTAGCAGTAATTGAAATGCGCTTCCCGCTATCAATTTTGTCGGTCCGTTAACATTTTCATAGGTAGGCGCTTGGGATATAACAGTTATTTGAGGGGTTCCGCTTCAGAAGAAAGTTTGGGAAACAATGGGATAAGGTAATAAAAAGGGACAGTTCCGATTGTAGTAAGGCATGATAGACGTTTCGACGTATCCTAACTTTGTTAGTGGCCTGTCCTTTGATGCGGTTACTTGATCATCCTGGTTAGAGAGTTCAGGTGACAGTGGTGGGCTGATCTCGTTGCTGTGGCTCTTAGCAGCTGTGTATTCATCCGCTAATTAATGCCGTCCTACCCACCTCCACTCTACAATAGGAATAAACGTCTCGTGTCTTTTTAAGAGTGGAACACATTAACCTCACCATCCTTCCTCCTCTGAACTGTCAGCATCAAAGGGACGCACCAACAACTCATTTTTTGTGTGTTCGGTAGCAAAGCACAGGTAGCAGAAGCTGTGTAATACAGGCAGCGGTCTGCATTCTCTTTCCCTAAGGATTTCGTGACAGTGTTCTGCGCTGTTGTTTTCTCATTCAAGTGCTTTCTATTTTCTGCATTAACTGTCGTATCGCTCTAACTCTTTAATGCCTAGTGGTTATTATATGTACCACTAGGTGTAACGTGCAATAATTCCACTCCCTGCCCATTGTTGTTCTGTGTTTGTTAAAGATCTTTTAACAACCAATCATTATTTCCCTCTACAGAACTAACCGATTGGTTTCTATAATTGAGACATTGTGTTTACTGTGCGGTACGAACTGAACATACGTATGCATATCCTTGACGTCGTGTTTAACATGATAACAAGAAGTCGTGTAGAGTTCACACAGTATCGGCCCCAGTTAGTTGGTACGGCACGCATTCTGAGTATTCATTTGGTAGCCACAGTTCTTTCATAGTAAATGTATGCTAAGTGCGACAGACAGGCGGACAGAGGACAGTAACGGCTTGTGTATGTGGCGTTTTTCGTGTTAGGAACACATAAAGAACGTCTAAAATGGAGCTTCTAAAATAGCCACTGAAATGTTCGAAGTGTGTAGGCGTTTTGAGCCGCGATTTATCACGAAGAGGCGACTTGTGCAAAGGGATGGCAGTTGTGACGGAGAGACGTTGGGGTGAAAATGCGCTGACTGGGGACGTTCATGTAGCTGGATGTTTGTGTGGGGTACATTACAAACTCCCAACATTTTCGCGTTACTTGCAACGTAATGCTCATACGACAAAGTATACAGGAATGAAAAGGGAATCCGACACAAAACGAATCTAACTGAATTCGGGTTAGTTCTCTTATGAAGGCTGTCAATGAAGCCTTTATAGAGTTCTGTGTCAGACCTGACTCTTCAATGTCTGGAGAGCAAAGCAGTAAATTAAAACACATAAGCTGAAGATTCTGGTACTGATTTGAGGGCTTTAATAAAGCCCACTGGTTATTTGTTGACGTTCTGCTGACCGTGCATCTCAGTATATTTATCTCAGTATTTAACCAACTTGATGCACACAATTTTTGTTTTACAATAAGTTTTATTTCATGCCTCTACATGTTTCGAGCACTTGTGCTCATCATCAGGATGTCAAAATTGCATTACACAGCCTCTGGCATCATCACACCTATAGGTGGCCGTCTCGTGTACGAGACTCGAACACATGTGCTCGAAACATGTAGAGGCATGAAATAAAACTTACTGTAAAACAAAAATTGTGTGCATCAAGTTGGTTAAATACTGAGATAAACCCACTGGTTACTTTGTGTATCGCTAATTGTTTTTAAGAGCTTTCGTAAAATTACGAAAGGGAACTACTAGCTTCGTCATATCTGTCTGTCCGTCCGTCCGCATGGAACAACTGCGGCCCCAACTGTACGAATTTTCGCAAAATTTGATATTTGACAGTACTTATAACATCACTCTAAAAAGTTCAATTTTCATTAATACCTGAGTATTTGAGTGTATATCAATTTACTTTTTGAAGATCTTGTAGAATACATTCCTGATTTTAAAGTGTTCTTTTCTTGAACATAGACTGGTTGAAGGATGTCCCCCCACCCCCATCCCCCATGGCGCAAAAACCCTTAGTGTGTCAGGGCCGACTCCTTGTCGAGGCCGCACGCTTACACGTAGACACACCAGGCTCGGTAAGACTCCTGGACGAGTAATCGGCCCACCGCAGAGACCTGTACCTGACAAGGCACAAAACTCACAACAGACAAAATCCATGCCCCCTGCTGGATTCGAACTCACAATCCTAGCAAGCAAGCAAGCGGCCCCAGTTCCACGCTTTAAACCGCGCGGCGACTGGGGCGGTATATCACTGTTTTCACCATTTAAAAACACTGCGTTCTGCCCACAGAGTGCATTTGTGTGTTTTGTTTGGATCTCACAACAGACAGCGATCATTTCCACATATTCCATTAACTAATTGGTTTTTGTAACCGAGGCGGAATGTGTTTACTGCGCGGTACGACTTGGATCTTTAGAAATAGTTCAGGTTGAACTTGGTTTTTTTAGGGTTGTCTAGCGCTTTTGTGCCCATGAAGTCATAATGTAGGCTTATCTTTTGAATGCAATGAAATGGGGCCATAAGTAGATCTAATATCTGTAGTGTGTTGGGAACACGCATTTAAATAATGCAACCAGACTTCCTGAACATGTGGAAAAGTAATCACTAGGCGACATTGGGTGTAGTCACCTTAAAATAGGCTAAGTCTCCTTTCGACTACTTGAACATCCCATCGTCTTTCTGATGTCTGGAAACAGCCCTGAAATTGCGACATTTCACGTTATCAAAGCGGTATTCGTGAATATTTGAGTCTTCCGGGATGAGCGCGCCGTATCGACTGCTAAATAGCTAGTTATAGGACTGTTTGACTCTAAAGAATGCAGACACTGCGGTCCTTCAACACGCCGGTGACTGTTTACCATCATGCGCGATGTCACCTCCCAGAAGACTTGATTGTTCATTGCTGGAAAACTTTTTTCTTGATGTATTCTCCATGCCTCTTCTTGGAATATTTCAAAATGAAGTCTTTCAGTTCAGTTATCTGTCTAATGAAGAGGTTGTAGTCTCGTAGTGTTATTGCAAGAACGGTATTACAAACTTGCCGTAAGGAATGTGTCGTGTGGAGAGGCACCTTCTTACGATGCACATCTTACGGACATTTAGCGTTCTTCTGGAATATGACGCCGTGTCAACTGGTAGCCGGTTACCGGTGGGACAATGTTGTGGTCTCAGAACGTCTGAAATTTACAGCCTATTTATAAGGCGAAACCTCTGCTGCTGCGCTGTGCGAAAACTAAATCAAGTCGCTTGTCTGCCTTTTCGGACAAACACGTGATGCCCGTAGAATTCTGTACTTCAAGTGTTCGTGACGTGGCAGGTTGAATAGGCTTGCTTGCGTGATTTTGCCTCATGGAACAACAAATTAGTAATGGATTGTTTACTTGATCTTGAAAATCACATCGAGGCCAGAGGTCCTGGATATGTGCAGTGTATCATTTATCATCTAACATATGCACTCTGTGATACACCATTTGTGACATATATCAACTCCTACATGTTTCGGCCTCGAGGTGCCATCCTCAGGAAGGTATATAAGCCAACATGACAGTCCTGTGTTCTGCCCCTCCTTATAGGAATGACTAAAATCCCAAAACGCTAAAATACATAAAATTAACAACCATAAATGTATGGTTATCGATGTTGTGTTTTTATGTGTTTCAGCAGTTATGGTTATCAATTTTATGTATTTCAGCGTTTTAAGATCTTAGTCATTCCTATAAGGAGAAGCGCCACCTAGACTGGCATGTTGCCATATGCATCGCTGTTATAACGACTCCCTGAGGATGGCACCTCGGTGCCGAAACTTGTGGCAGTTGATATATGACATAAATTGTGTACCACAGAGTGCGTTCTTTGGGTGATAAATTGATAGTAAGAACGTGCACGGTGTGAATAACGAAAATGTACAGTGGGTGTTTGAACGGTGTGCGTTTCGTGCATGTAGCAGTAGACGCAAACTGTGTAATGGATTTCGTTATGTAAAATTCGTCTCTTTTTAAATTCATTTCTAAGAGGCCTCAAGAATGTATTGATGTCTTAGTTCTTGAGGAAGGAACAATACACTGCTTCGGTAGAACACTTGGTGCTGCTGTAAAGAGAACTGAATCCAAATGGTGCTGTTGGATACATTCATGGTATTTAGAGTAACGCGTTCGGACATGAGCCACGACTCCGGTCTTGCCATCTTTCGGGAAAATAAGTAATTACTATGATTATTTTTTTGTTTATCTTTTCATTTTTAAATTCTACCGCGTAATGTAACGAATTGAATGTGTCGCTGAAGTACTGGAGATGGAAACTGACGGTTTAACACCTATACAATTGGACACAATCCTGAATCAGGTCTACTCGCCTTTCGTCTTCCCAGCGGCCACTTGAAGGTCTTCTCCACTCTCTTTCTCAGCCTTCAGAACGACCCATTTCCAAGATTTATCCATGAAAATGCATTTGCTCTTCTAGTTTTGTGTCGGTCTGTGTGACAGGTCCAGTTCCCACGTAATTTCTTTTCTGTAGCTATATGCAGTAAATAACCTGTATTGCTGATCCCGGTGACTGTTTGGTCTAAGACGGAGGTCTGCAGCCGCTCCATTGCAGGGATGGGCGGTTCGAATCCCGCTGAGGGCATGGTTCTTCGTTACCCGTGTATGTTGTGTGTTTCGTAGGTAGCGGCCTCTTCGACGAGCTGATCACTCGTTCTGAGGAGCTCTGCCGGCCGTATGTGAAATCTAGAAACCTAAGCGATGAGGCGCTTTAGTCCCGCTGGGGTCTGCTGTGCCATAGCAAAAAATAACTTGCATGAATGATAAACATTTTGATTATGAAGTCTGCTTACAGCATGGTTGATAATACTTCCCTGCGCATACTGTTTCCAAGCGCTTGTAACTTTCTGTAGCCAAATAACAAACCACGGCTCAAAAGCGTACGAAATAATTGGAAATATATGTATATATATATATATTCTTTTGTAATTCTTGACGTTTTAATGTTCTGTAAGTAGTACCTTTTATTTCCCTAAGAATATTAGGCGGTTAATTTTTGTAATTACATACACTGTTTTCTTTGTGAGGTACAAACGGAAGTTTTGTGTGTGTAGTGTAGTCTTCAAATGGTTATCGAAAGCTTTTATAATTATTTTCCAAATTAAATTTTATATTTGTCTGAAATCAGCTAGCCTCTCCTTACAGCAAGAAGAATGTCAACGAGAGAACAGTGTATGACTGTTTGATGTTGAAGCACACAGTTCGGGACAGCCACATGACTTTGGTATGAACTATATGAAGCACATTCGGAAATTATTCTTGTCTGGGAACAATGGAAAGGTTTTGTTTCCCCTGCATGCTGAAAGCGCATCAGAGCTACGGCTGTTGTATGCACCAACAGGTGTCTTGGCTCTTTGCTTGCGTCAATTTCAAAAAGAATGAACCAGAATGTGTAGATTTGTGCTTGTGTTCTAGCTGAAAATTAGTAATATTAATGTTACGAATTTTGCATGGTTATCTTGCCGTGAGGCTTCGTAGTAAATTCAAAATTTATTGAATTCGGCGTTAGGAAATAGGGAAAAGCGGTTATAAGACATAAATATATGTCGTACAAAATATGGTGAGGATGGCACCCCGGTGTCGATACAAGTAGGAGTTTGATACTTGTCATGAATTGTATTTTATTTTGGAATGACACTCTACATGCTTCGGACGGTCTTTCCTTCCATCATCATCAGTTCAAGACTGTACGTACAGCAACAGGCATATGTCAAACATACTGCTGTCTGCCTGCTAGCAAGCAGACAGCACTACCTGTGCATTAGTGCATCTTGTTGGTTTTACTATAGAAATAAAATTACGATGCACGGCCCTGTGAACGTCAAATTTGCATTTGTTGGTTGATACTGAAAAAAAAGCAGTCCCCGTTACAGGCCTGGAGTGACCCAGAGGGTTCCAGGAAGTTAAGGTTCCCAAATTTCATGACAACGGCACAGGATGGTGGTAAGGTTGTCAGCCTTACGCACCGGCCGCCTTTATCCCAAGGAAATGCTCCTGGTACTCATTTATGTTAGAGGCTGAGTCAACCCCAGGGCCATAGTGCGATCGGAAGGATTTTATGTCAATGAAAAATTCCAATGACACCAACTGGGATAGAACCAGCGACCTTCCGATTTGTGTAGCACAGCACCTTAACCACTGTGCCACCGCGGTCCCCGTTGGTTGATACTTTGTAAAAATGTGCACAGTGAGAGTGCCATAAAAAGTATATGTGTAAATCTAAAGTGTAAAATAACGGTCATGATATTTACATTTTCAGTCTGTTGTATGTATCATTTCTGAAAACGTTTGGTGTTGGCATTTTACTGTTACGAATTTCTGATTTCTTTCGGTTTGTTTTCCAACGTATCGGACATTTTGTATAGGCCCATCTCTCTCCGTCCCGAGTTGGGTATACTAGAAAGAGCTATTGTCACTGGAACTTACTTCGACTGAGTAAATCCACGAAAAATCTCCGATTACCCGGACTGTGACACGAAATTGTGTCTGTTTGTCAGTTCCGAGATAGCAGTTATTATAACAACTTGTCAACCCCTGTGCTTTGTTAAGTTGGCAGCAATGACTGTATAAGAAAGAGTTAAAATTTAAAACCTGAAGTTTACTAGCATTTGGCAGAAAATGTTACTAACGTCGTCGCTTAGGCATCCGATGTCCTGTTAAAGAGATCGAACTGTAATAAATTTCGGGCAAGCAGAATTCTGGAGTAAATGTGGCTGTTCCGTGAGATGGCGGGACATTTCATGTGAAAATTGTGGCAGCGTGCAGGTGAACCTGATTTGGGGAACCAGACTTAATTGAACATTGTGTTCGGACTCATAAGTGATACAGCGATTCATGCTCGGAGAATTACAAGACAAGAGACCGGTATCGCTGTAGCGATTGTAGTTCGTGTATTTCGATTGCCTAGGTTGTAGAAAGTGGTGAAGGCAAACCAGTGGTTACGGCATAATTTTTTGTCCACGAAGTTTGTCTGAGCGCCGCGAATGATCCTACTTATTAGGCACAAGTCTTCGGCCCACTTGTGTGGTTGTTACTTTTGAAACAATGCCGGACCCCTTCCGATGTTTTGCACACATTCTGAACATGCTTCCAAGGCCGACGGGACAAAACAAATGCATTACGAGCTAGCATACCGAACTTCAGACCTCGAGACGAACGACGTTGTCTAATCTCAAATTGGTGGCCAAGTTTTGTCGGAGTGAACGGAAGTTAATTTCTCAACCCACCAACATATTCCACAGCTCACCATCTTTCACCTCGCCAATCTTACCCTTCCTCGAAATCCTCTGGGGTTCATTGCTTCGCGTAACGGGGGGGAGGGGGGGGCGTATAGAGGCAATGTTCGTATTCCTTACCCATACCAGACTCATTCCTTCATTGCTTTTGTATGTAACTCCAACCAGAAGTTGTGGGTTCCTTATGGTGTACAGCTAATGTTCAATATCTATAAAGAAGGAATGGGTGGTGTTGGTGTCTGAGAAGCAAAGGGGGCGATTCTTTGCCTCTTCGGAATTCCTTGCAAGATGAACCCAGCTAAGAAGAGGAGAGTCAGAGCAAAGCAAGCCACGGGGAACGAAATGTGGCGGGCGGGGTGGGAGTTCTGGAGAGTGAGGGAGTTCTTGTTGTAATCTTTGTGTAGATTGTTATTGCAGAGTGTTCCCCTTGCCATGAACATGAATATTACTACTGTTCTCTAACCTAACCTCGAGGCGTTACGGCTATTAAAACCTTGCAGCCCTAATGAAGTAACCATCTCCAAAAGTTTCTAGCGTGCTTTAATGTTCTTTCGTGTTTTTATAATGACACACTTCGCCGATGATGCCCTGGGAAAACTTTCTATACACGAACGAAAATGAAGGAAATTATGTTGGATTCTCCGTCGTCTCAACCCCACCTTCCGCCTCATACCTTCTTCTCTCTTCTAGGCCATTTATTTGACACCGGGAGCTTGTAAAGTTAAGTTAACTCGATATTGATTTGATGAGGTTCACTTATTCTGTGTTTTTATTCACATTGTTTTTTTCTTCCCAACGCACTTGATACAATCAATATAGGCTATTATTCGTTTATCTCTAGGATATATTACGTGAATATAAAATACTGCATGCACACCCAACTTTTAATCTAGTCTTACTTAATAACTTCTTTTCCTCCCCCCTCCCATTTCACCCTCGGACTTGAATCTTGATTTGCACGGGGCCGTATTTCGCTCTGCTAGTCCAACGCTCGTGGGCAGTCATGGATGAATATTTATTGCCCCATGCATTACTTGGCCTATCATATGAACGTTATTTGCCCTGTGGGGCAGTCTGTTGCATAGCGATGCACACGCTAAATCTTCTGCTTTCTTGTAACAGTTTTGGAACTGTTGCTGTTTCAATTGCCTGTTATTTGTAATTCAGAATCCCGGTTTCTTGGCTTATTTCTCTGATCACCTAAGGCTGGGTTACATTATGCTATTTTAGTGGAGGCAACTGAAGTTCACGTCCCTTTCCAGCAGACGAATCTTTGCCGCAAGAGCAGACTGTTGTGGCCAGTTGAAGGCAAGCTGGCGAGCTGAGTGGCTAGTGTCCCCGTGTGACTCAGTGCTTGCTTTGTTTCCCTACCAGTTGCCGTGTTAAGAAACGTCAGAACTGTATTATGGTGTACCCACATGTCCGAGGGGAACACTGACGTCAGTAAATGCACTGTCGCGCGTAGTTGAAGTCCTACCTTCCTGAAGAACCCGACAGTGGAGCTGTGGTGTGTGTTGATCGAGCAGAGTTTAGTGATCACCAGTGGTTATGACCGTTAATTCTTTTACGTTTCCATTAAGGGTAGACTCCGTGTCAGGCACCACAGAAGGTAGCACACTAAAGTAAAAGTTGTATGAAATGCAGTAGTTTTGGTGGCGATACCGTCGGTGTGTTACCTCTTATTTGACGGACGGAGTAGAGAATAGGAGTGCGCAAATTTTCCAAAATTCAGGAGACACCTCATAGTTCTAAGCTTCAGAATGTTAACATTAAGCAAGTGCCGCACTGATGATCCTCATATTTTAGGCGCCATCGTAAAAGATTTAGTCGCCATGGCGACCTAGCGCCCGGGATTTGTTATTGAAGACACTACCTGTTATTGAAGTCGCTGCCTGTTATGGAAGACTCTGCCTGCTACTGAAGACACTGCCTGTTATTGAAGTCGCTGCCTGTTATGGAAGACATTGCCTGCTACTGAAGACACTACCTGTTATTGAAGTCGCTGCCTGTTATGGAAGACATTGCCTGCTACTGAAGATACTGCCTGTTATTAAAGACACTGCTTATTATTGAACACGCTGCCTGTCATTGAAGGCACTGCCTATTATTGAAGACACTGCCTGTTATTGAAGATACTGCCTGTTATGAAGACACTACCTTTCCGGCTTTCGCATCTCCGTGCTGTTTGAAATGGTACATATACAGTCATTCAGAATCCAATTAAATCCGAGTAGCAGCAAATTGAACATTAACAAATTTTGCGCTTTGCCCACAGACTGCATTTATGTGTTTTGTGGGGATCTCAGAGCAAACGGCGACTATTTCCCTATACGCGACTAACTTAATGGTTTTATAACCGACAATGACTGTGTTTACTGCGCGGTACGACCTGAATTGTTAAGTATGGCCTAATTAACGATAATTTTCGTCTTATAAAATGTTTAAAAAAAAGGCTGTATTCTGAGAACCGTAGGGTAAAACTGCACTCAGCTTCAGAGCGGCGTTTCACATCCTATGCGTTGGCCACTGCAGTGACACATGGTACTTGGGTCTTGCCATTGTCAGATGCAGAGATTGGCTTCATCCTGCAAACCCGGTTAACTCGAGACGTTTCTGTCGACTACATTTTTTTTTTCGTAAAGTAGCTGTAATATTACAATAGAAACGCAGAGGTGCTGGTACTTATGTCGGGGGTTCATATTTAAGTCTTGTGCGATGTAAGGCCGGGTGGACTGGTATATAGGTGCCAGTATTATGGAGAAGCTTGCTATATCCGTCTTCAGGGTAATCCAGACGACTGTTTTTGGAGTACCCTGAAGATGAAGACAGCAGGTCACTCTGAAACGTTGATGTGCATGGCGTTGTATTCCAGAATATCGGAATTTTTATCGTCGCTGCTATGATAGTCTCGTATCTCGGATGTTAAGAAGGTGCAGGGGCGTCGGAAGTAGTTACGTTGATCGTCCACAAAGTGCGATGTCCTACTTCGGTAAGAAACGACTGCCAGAAACAGGAAAAGTGGGGAGGGGAATGGTAAGAGCTGGCTTAATAGTGAGGTGTGAACGGCAACACTTGGTGTGGGATGGTGGAAACGACGAAAAATGGAAACCGGTTTGCTCCTGAGACCTCTGAAATCCAAGACATTCAGTTGAAACCGAGAAACTTGAGTCAGTTGTGTTTCGGTTCTGAAAACACTTTGTTGGGAAGCGTCTGTCATGTGATGGAGTATTTGTAGAGAGGGGTGGCATACCTTTTCAGTTATTGAACACGTGCATTTATAAATGTGAATAATATACAGATTGTTGACTTTGAAATAAATATGGCTGCAGTAAAACAGTTTTGTGGCATCGGAATTATTTGTTATAACGTGATAAATTTGAATGACATTAAGACTGACATGGGACATTAATTTTAACACAATAGCATTTCTGGCTGTCGTATTTAATCTGGCATTGACAGCTTACAAATCCTTGTCCATTTCCGATGAAATGTTGAATAGAAGTAAACATAAGAGTTAACTCAGTATCTTCCTCGATTTTGTCCATGCCCGGAAGATTTGCTTTGCATCCTAAGTGATTGAATCTTTAGTCTGTTGTGTTACAACACGGTCACCTGTTGTGACGCCATAGTCTGTGACATGGGCCGGAATGGCCCAGTCGGTATAGCGATTCGCTACGAGCTGGATGGTACGGGCATTGAATCTTGGTGGCGGCGAGATTTTCCGAATCCATCGAGACCGGCCCTGGGGCTCACCCAGCTTCCTATACATTGGATACCGGGGGCATTGCCGGGGTTAAGCGGCCGGGGCGTGGCGCTGACCACCCACCCCCATCTTGCGCCAAGGTCAAAGTAGAGTACAGCTATACCTCTACTCCCCCTCTCGGCCTTCGTGGCCTCTTCTAGGGTGAACTTTACCTTTACCTTTCATCTTATCCATGAAAACAGGCAGTATGTCACAAACTTAGGTTCGGTTTGTGCCTGCACTGGAAATGCCTGCTCGAAGTGTAGCGTCTGATGGTGCTAGAGGAAGGTGGGCTGTTCTTGCATACTGTGAAATCCCAATGTAGTCGCCATCGTCACTTAGCGCACTTGAAAGTCTATGAACAGAAATTCCCTATTATACAGTATTATTCATCCCCCCTGTTATGACCACCCTAATAATATGTGGAGACCACAAACGACTTAAGGGGAGACCCAATGCTAGGTGGAAATATGACGTAAAGAATGACATAAGAAAGATAGGAACTGTTTAGAAGTCCAAAGTCTGGGAACACTGTGGAACTTTAGTACGGGACAGGACTCGCTTGGCTTGGACATCAGTCCAAAGGACACAGCGGGCCTGTCAAAGGCTTACGTGCGTCGTGACGAAAAGCCTGGAACCCATTAGCTATTCTACTCTAATCTATTCTATTCTATTCTATTCAGGTAATTGTTATTGAGACAAGTAGTGCAGGACAGGGATAGCTGAAGGAGAGCAGCTGGGGAGACTGTTATCCTTCTTGGATAGGGGAGCCACAGAAGAAGAAGAAGAAGAAGAAGAAGAAGAAGAAGAGGAGGAGGAGGAGGAGGAAGAAGAAGAAGAAGAAGAAGAGGAGGAGGAGGAGGAGAAAGAAGAAGAGGAGGAGGAGAAAGAAGAAGAAGAAGAAGAAGAAGAAGAAGGAGGAGGAGGATGAGGAGAAGAATAAAAAGGAGAAGGAAGAGGAGGAGGAGAAGGAGAAGAAGAAGGAAAAAGAAAGA
>Ga0123353_10011675_pt1 | contig 12398 bp, 6 predicted proteins | sample TergutLab28metaG_3_FD_92763 | JGI IMG/M metagenome (GOLD analysis project Ga0123353, IMG submission 92763) | Labiotermes labralis P3 segment gut microbial communities from Petit-Saut dam, French Guiana - Lab288 P3 | ecosystem: Host-associated > Arthropoda: Insects > Digestive system > Gut ... | reverse complement strand
GTTGCGCTGACCACGTGACACCCCTCTATCCGCAAAAGTTGGCACTAACTTCGCCGACCGGCGGCGGCCGCTCTGTCGGTATAGTTCGCGTGCGGACTAAGGCCACGGAGTTTAGTTTTATACAAAATGCACAGTACAGATCATCCACCATGTTTGGGCATATTTAGCTTTTCCTTATTTTTTTCTTCTCATCCTGTTCCTTTCCTTTCTCCTCTCCTACCTTTGTTGTCCTTGTTTGAACATGTGTATAATTCAGATGTGGCTTTATGAAGTCTACCAATATCTTTTTCTGGTGAACTCTAAAGTGGTTTGTGTTTTTTCTGGAATTATGTCAATGTGATCTGTACACTCCTTTCCTTATAAATTTATGTTTTGTCTTCTGTAATATAATTTGCAACTAAGCTACTTAAAAATATTTGATTTTCAAAATTTATGCTAAAGTAACTTCACCACTGTGGGAACTACAGATCTCAACATGAATATTCTTCTAGCAAATAACTACACATTACAAACAATGCCTGTGTGGCTGCAATTGCCCATTGTTTACCACAGCTAGTCTACACATGTTTTCTTCTGACAAAATGATAGGATGTGCTGTCTAAGGGAAGGAAGTACTGAAGCTGAAGAATAGCAGATGATTGAGAAGTGGACTGATGGTGTGTTTTATTTCTTGAGAAAAACTTTTTGTGCGTTTCTCAATGACTCTCAAGCTTGACCTTGATTGTCAGATATGATATATGGCCAGCCCATCCTAAATTAACCATTTTGATGCTGTTGCATTTAATTTTTTTTTTTTTTTGCCGTCGCAAATATTTTTAAAAATGTATAAACGAACAGGAATTGTGTTTTGTGAGTTGTAGAAATTTTTGTAGAAAAATATGGCAGGTATCAATCAATACTTTCTATCCCATATTTGAAAGTTGGATTGAAACAAAACATATTCCCCCTCCAAGAGTATGCAACCCTGTACTTGTTCTAATAATATTCCTACTAGTTTTGTGAATATGATTCTCTTTGTTATGTATTATTTGGCTCCACAGGCATAATTCAGTGGTGTTAAATAAAACAGACAAGAAAACAACTGAAAAGAAATGAATCTGTAAAACATGCTTTTCATTTATTGCTTAAAAGATGTTCTAGCAGCAACACAGATTAATAAAAAAAAAAGAGTACAAGCTACTGCAGTAAGGGTTGTGTCCCCCCCCATTGAGCAGTTATTTTAAAATATTTATTTACAAATATGAATATTATGAACAAATTTCACATTATATATATTAGGAATCAACAAGAGTAGTATATTGCCTTAGTACTTGTGTTGCAATCCATTGTCCAGGACAGGGGTTAGGGAAAGAGACAATGGCAGGTTGGACCGAACTGTGTTGCGTAAACTTCTTGTGGGAAAAATATTGTTATGTCAACAAGCATGCTGATGGACCCTCCCATTGATTACAATACATACATTTTGGGCATTAGACATTTATACTTCTCAGGTAGCTGATGCTTCCAGCTTGAGCAACAGGTGCAAGAATAAGCTCACACTGATCTGCATGTAAATTTTTCAGCTTTTGGTAAATTTATTTTCTGGTATATTTAATTATTTTCAGAAGAATATAGTAAAAGTCACACTGGGAAAAACCACATTGGGTGAGGAGTAACTATAATAATTTAGAGAGAAAACATTTGTTCAGTTTTCATTTTCACATGTATGTTCCTATGCTATATGTGACCTGCTGTCCCTTTCCAAGCTTCATTTCTTCTGTCAAACATTGTGAGGCATAGACAAGTTAATTTATTTTGATAGTGCAATATTTCCAACCAGTGTATAACAACTGTTGTATTGTGTTTTGCAGAGCGCCATGGACTGAAGGAGCCACACAAAGTGGAGCAGCTACAAATGAAGATAATTGGCTCACTGCGTGATCATGTGACTTACAATGCTGAAGCGCAAAGAAAGACACACTATTTCTCACGGCTGCTTGGAAAGCTGCCAGAGCTGAGGTCATTGAGTGTGCAGGGACTCCAGCGCATCTTCTACCTCAAGCTGGAGGACCTTGTGCCTGCTCCCCCACTTATCGAGAATATGTTTGTGGCCAGCTTACCTTTCTGAACGTCTCCATCTTTTATGGACACAGATGTGTTGATCCATGTGACCTGCCAACATTATAAGGAACCATGGCCATCTCTTAAGTACAACTTCCATCCATTAAGAGGCTGGATATTTGGACAATCCAGTAATTTCCTGGATAAGAATTTTGCAGAAAGCCTTTATGATTCCCCTGCCAGTTACCATGACATACTATGTGCTAGCTCCTGAAGATTTTGTATTACTAGGTCTGCTTCCAGCCTCTGTGAAGGGGTCCTTATGGAGTGGTCTGATCATTGTGTGTGATGATGTATGCCTTTCAAGGAGATCTCCTGACTGCTGGTTTTCAGCCCTTTTCCCTTGCCGTTTGAACCCCCAGTTTTATTTAAGATAATGATGTAAATATATTGATAGTTACCTGCCTAGGACTCTGATTTGAGACCTACGCCATAGCCACCTCACCCTGTAGATTGCCTTCCACAGCTTCTACAGGGTTTTTATTTCCTCTGAAATAATAGTAGTTCCTTCCATGTGCTTGGCCTTTATGAACAATTATTACTATCCTGTCTGCACGACTGCTCTAAAGTAAATGTTCACTGAAAGGTGTTTCTGAATTAAATAGACCAAGCCAATTGTATATAAACAGCCACTACACCTGTGGTTGGAGTACTGTGACGCATGTCTCGTGGCTTGATAGACAACCTGTTGTCCTCTCTCTATCTCTCTGTATCTCTCTCTTCTGGCTGTGGACTATGAAGAAGATGAGAAGATACTTATTTTGTGTAAGGGGAATCTCTTACTTACTGGGAGATGCTCTCATGAAGTATTCCTTATTATCTACATTTCCTAATGAGACCAATTGTGATAATTGATGATGGAAGATGGCATAATACTGTTCAAAGAATGGTTATTTTATTTGTCTTGCTCTTCAGTGTGCAATTTCAAGGTTGTGAGTGTATGTGTGAATGTATATTTGTGTGCATGAAATTATTCTTCATATTCTTTTGTGTACAAAGGCACTGGACTTTTTGTGCAAGATAGAGAAGTCTACTAGACATAACTGCAGTTTTTTTTTAATTTTAGCTGGTTAATTGAATTTTGAAGTTACCATACAGTTTTAGTTGATAAAGTAATACAAGTGTGTACTTGCATACACACACACACACACACACACACACATGTACATGTATCTAGTGATAAGATTGGCACATGTGTGTGTCCAGCAGTTAAGAAGATGAAGGACTGAGAGAGCACAAGATGGAGGCAGCACAAGATGGAGCCTGAACACTTGCCTGTCTGTCTCTCACTCTCTTTCTGTCCGGCCTGTGATACCCCACCAGTGTGTGTGACAGATGTGAGCCTATTCCTGGACAAAGTCACTTTCCTTCACTGTTGCAACAAGATTACTCTGCAGACTGCCATTGCATACTCCATGCCAAGTCCCCTCTATAACTTGTCCCAAGTTACAGCTGGAATATTCCTTTGTTGAACTAGGTATGGGGAACTTAGCTTTTTTACTAAGCAAGACTGATGCCAAAGACTCTCAAATGGAAAAACCTGAAGCTGTATATATTTAGATTGTGTGTTTCCATTTATCTTTCCTACATGTCTGTAGACTCTAAACCACATTCAGAATGAATCCCCCCCCTTAACTTTAAAAATCTCATTATTCCATAGTAAATGTTTTAAATTTTAACTCAGTCATCAAGTGTTCCTAACATACAAGAGTACAAACATGTGAACAAAATTGAAATTTGGCCCATGTTGACTGATCACATTTTCCACTTTACATAAAGTATGTGTCTTGTTGAAGACAAACACTTTTTAATGTGTCTGAAACATATATTTTCATTGCATGAGGAACACATTTGTGTTACTTAATAATCTGTAATTTACTTAGCCTGTTTCCAGAAAGTGTAATGTCAGTTTGTATTCACCAAGCTGAGGGACAGGGAATGAGGAATGCTCCAATACCTTATTTCTGTAGGAGCTCTTAAAATACAATTTTTTTTTTTACATTCAAAGGACCATGCATTGTGATATATTCTTATAATAAAAGCCAATGAGATGCAATATTTCTCTACTTTATTTTGATAAAGAACTCTACATGTTTCGGACAGATTTATTGCCCATCATCAGGAGTTTCAGTACTGTGTTTGCAGCAATAGGTATTTGTCATGCTAGTTATTTTGCTGTCTGCTAGCAAGGTCAGGATGGAACTGGTTCCAGTAAATCTGTATGAAACATGTAGAGTTCTTTATCAAAATAAAGTAGAGAAATAGTGCATCTTTTTGGATTTTATTAAATGAAAATTTCTTCTTCTTACCTGAAACCATGTTATAGTTTATGTTTTCATTCTGGACAAAGATATATTGACAGTGTATGTGGTGTAATCAAATACTTAATAGACTGAATTTATTTCTCCACAACAAAACTTTTGTGCCCTCAAAGTGGTGTCCTTAGGATTTTATACAGTAAGTACAATGATTGTGCTGCCATTTGAAGCACTTTGTAAAGTGTACTGTTTGAAACTCAACAATAGATCACATGATTTTGCTGAATCATGCAACAATTCTGAATCCTTTTCATTCCCTTCTTGAAGGTCCTGCCTTATGTTCACATGATTATCCTTCTGCTGCTCATTCAGAAGGCACAGCACGAACCCGGCAGAATCTGACACATGTTCAGATTGTCTTTCAGTGTACTCTGAACTGAGCCTAATGAAATTTCCAACAAGTCAGAAACTTGATGGAAAGTGATTATTCTGTTTTTGAAGATAAGTTCACTAACTTTATCCACACCTTCATCAATTTTTGCTTATCAATGGCCACACCACTATTGAATTTGAAAAGCCACTAAAGAATTGTGCCTACCCTCCAAAAGTTACTGTCAACAGTTATGAACTTTCTGTAGCATTTTTTCCAGTCTGATGCAAAGTTTGATACAGACACCAGTCGCATGTGCTACAACCTTATTCCAAGCAGAAAATGGCTCAGCACACTCTGTCTACACCTAGTGGTAAAGTTTGTGCTGCTGGCAGTAGTGTCATTTTGTGGTCAACCCAGGAACTATTTGATCGCACCATGTATATGCATATTCACAAACAAAACTTAACTATAATTGTTTTAAGTAGAGGCTGTAGGCCCTTGTCTTCCTAGTGTAATTTTATAAACCTGAATCATTTTTCTAATTATCTCTAGAGTCATGAAATTTGACACACAGAGTGAAGAGTTCATGGTATGTGTTGACCTTTTTACAGTAAATAAAAATATATGAGTAACATAAATTTCATAACTTTTTTGAGGAATAATTATTTTAATAGAAAAAATGTGTTTTCAGGTAAACCACTGTCAAGAAAAACATACCCTCACCTATGTATGTGCTAAATTTCAGAACAGTAAACCTGGAAGCTGTTTAGAAAGTTACAAGTAAATTTCATGACATAAATATTGTAAAGACAGGGTTTACATCCTCATCTTAAAATGTCATGTTGCAGGTTATTTCAGTTGACATCAAGAGCTGTAGATTTTCCACACTGTTTAAAACATGACATTACAAACTACAGTTTTTGCAGTCATCTTATCTGTGCTTCTCCAGGTTTTTCCATTTGAGCAATGTAAGTAGACTATCCAGCTTTACAGAAGTGGCTTCTTGGAATACGGACACCTGATGATGGCAGGTCTGAAACAGAAGAGGTTGAATGTATACATTATTACTTTACACCTGATTTGCAGCTTGTGCTGCTTGTGGCAGGTAGATATAATTATGTAAGCAGTGTGTGGGATTCCCCATCCCTGGTTACAGCACATACTGGTATTTTGTCAGTGAGGAGGTATAACTTGTTATAAAGTAGTGCTATTTCATGGTCTTTATATCAGTGTAACTGATTCGCTCTCCATTTGTCACTTTTGAAGAGGATAATATATATTATATACATATATATATATATATATATATTGATACTATATTTTGAGGTACAAAGATAGAAAGGTATATTTTAAAAGAGGCGGTAAAAGATGAGCTGATTATCATGTGCCACGAGGTATGATAGCACTAGCCTAATAAGATGTGCTGGATATTTCAGATGAATGTGGGAGCCAAACAAGTATTAAGTAAACTTACCATATAATTATCATATCATTACCAGTGAGATGATGTTAAAGTGAATTAATTATAAAATATGGAGAAAGAGGAAGTTAATTTTTGTACTGCCTTGGAATATGATGCTGCCTTTTCAAAAGTGTAGGGACTTTTGTGGTAGAATGCAGTATGGCAATTGGTGTAATAATTGTCATTGTTGTCTTGGTAATTGTTCTATAAACATTTTCTTTGTCCCTTCCGTTCAGAAGAATCATTTTGATGTTGTGTTTAATTTCGATGTCTGGACACACTATATTACTGGTGTTTTCTGAAAATATTTATCTTACACGCGTATTTACCTTTTTCTTCCCTGCTGTCTTGTTAGTTGTTTCCAGTTTGCCTGTAGTAATTGCAACTATTATAAATGTGAGTGTATTAGTCAAAGAGCTCTCTCCTTCAGATTTTATTTCACTCCATTAACACAGTGATAGGTGCCATATGTTGTAGTCACATCCAGAGTTACCACACCACAAGGTATGAATGGTGCAAAAATGTAAAATAGGGAGTTAATAGGTCATTTCTGGTCAAACTGAATATCTTAAAATTACCTAATAAGAATAATGCTTTGTACTTAAAACACGTACTAAATTTTCTTTTATTTTAGCTGTCTAAAATTTGCTTCAGAAAATAAGTAAAAAATCTTCCAAGTTTTAATACTTTTAACTTATGTACTATCACAACATAATGTATACTACTTATAAATATAGAGACATATCATAATAATTATCTAAGCGTGATGTATATATTTTTAATGTCTACGAAGTCACTATTATATCTTTTGAATTTGTTACAATCAATCTCTTAAGTTTGAGGAAAACTATCAGTCCATAGAGGAAAGAAATATTTTGTACCTGCTTTTTTTTAATGCACTCTTCATATTGCCAGCTATGTGTAATAACCAACAGTTGATGTGTCAAAGAAATTACACTCGATCATTACAGCCATAATGAACATGCACATACTTGTGATATTTCTGCACAGTGCAATGTGTTTATTATTGTAGGTGGCCATGATACCAAAGATATTTTTAACCCTACTTTTATTATGATACTAAGAATGGTCACCTGCTAAAGGTAAGAGTGTATCAGTTTCCTTTTGTGTTTTATATCAATAGACTTTGATTATTTTGGGGATCATCTCTAATCTTGCCATACACTTTTAACATAGATGTATTAGTCTGCTACTATTAAGTGGATCTTACTACCTTCTATAACTGGAAGTATTGGAGTTAATCAGCCAGAGAGCCAGGCTATGTACATGGCCACCATGTTCTTCCGCCCTCCTCTTGGTACATGTTTGGACTCTTGTTACAAAATAAAGAGCTTTACAATGCGTTACTTCTGATACTTTTTCTATGTCTAAATGTAAATTCCCCAGTCCTTAACCCTTTAATGGATTTTGTTCAGATACCTTGAGCAAGGTGAACCTTAGAGGACTTACCAGCAAGTGTGGTGCTCTTGACATTTTCTACAGATCAAAAGCAACAAATGTCAGTGGCAGGAATCTATATGTTTAATTTTCTGTGCCTAATATTGGAATAGTTATCTTTCCAATAACACATCTACTGTTGTTTTGGTCTAGTAAATCTGATCATATCTGCCACATCATAAATAAATAGACATAAATAAATGTTATTCATTAATTTGTTACAGTGCTTGACCACAGAGAAAATGCTATTATAGGCAAACACTGGCAGAAGACAAGGTATATAAAATGTGAGTGTCTGTACGATGAGAAAAGGGCACAAATACACAAAGCACAACCCAAAGAGTAGTAGATACAAGAAAATTTATACACAAAGTGAAGAGCCATTTAGGGGGTGAAAAAGTTGGCAAGTGAAACTGTATGTTGCTGCAGATTACATTACCAGCAGAAAAACAACTGCCTGACTTTCAAGTGGTGGTAAAGCCTTACATTAAAATTCCTTGAATATCCTTGTAGCTATCATAAATTAACTGAGTCCATAATCAATGAGGAATTATTATGTGTCTAACAATACTAAGAATATTCCAGTATATAAAACAAAGTGATCACAGTTTCAGTCTTATTAACCCACTGTGTTGGAATTTCAAATGAGGCCCATGACAGGTAATGCAATAACATATCTCACATGTAAGCTTTTATCTTATTGTTTTATTATATTTTATTTTTGTATTTAACTCTTCTGTATCATGTAACTAGCTTGGGGCAGCTGTGCACTAAAAATATAGTTCTTTGTTATGTTTCCACTGTCCATTTAGTTTAAAGAAAGTACTTGGTCCTAAGAGCCACAGTGCAAGTTTGAATAGGAATTCAACACACAGGAGCAGATCGCCACTTAAGTGCCATCACAGATACATCCATTCCTTGTTTTACATTCTAGTTGCATTCCTGAAAAAGCAGGCGTAAATCAAAAAGACATAAATAAAAAATTATATTCCCATCAGAAATATGGGGTTAGCACAATGTAATGCAGCTAGCCAAAGGCGTTAAAACTGGAAACGTGAGAACACAATTCAGAAGTCTTGTAAATTGGCAAGGGGCATCAAAACAAGGTGTAAGAGGAACACAGTAAAACAAAGGTTGGGTGAACAGTTATAGCCAGGCAAGTCATTAAAATTTCCAGAGTATAAGACTATAGATCTTCCTGACTCCCCCCCACACCACCACCACCAACAAGTTTAGACTCAAGTCTGGTTGCAGAGTGGTGATACACAAAACCACATGGCTGTCAGTAATGGAAAGAGAAGAGGTATGAAATTAAATAAGTGTTCTTAAATCTTGACAAACAATGCTCTCAGTGTGGTGGTGTTAATAAAGCTTATGGTCCAACAGAACTCTGATCTGTAATTCATTTGGAATGAGGGATAAAACTGATATGTAACTTTTAATTATATTTAATGGACTGTTTTGTGAGTAAAGAATTCACCACTTTTACCTGAATATAGGATGGCCCCCCTTCACCATCTTCAGTTTTCAGGAAAACACCTATACAGAACATGTTGAAACTTGTGTGTGATTATAACACAACCTCACACTCTTCAGGTATTTACTTAAGAAGAAAATTCTTGTCTTATATTCAGGTAAATACCATAATTGTAGTTTTACACAAGTCATACTTTCCGAGGCAGCAATTATTCATAGAATCAATATCTGACAGCTGACATTCTGAATGGAATCACATGTACCAATAATTAGTGTACTCAAAAGACTTGGTGGAACTCTTTTAACATGTATAAAAAATAAATCATTCCAGAAATACAGAAATGACGGCTTATTGGATAATAAACTTAACCAAAAGAAACTACAAAATTTTTAGGCTTAGAAAGAAATTGTGACGAATTATGTAAAAAGCATTACATAAAACAACACAAACAGAATCCATTTGTACAAACAGTTATGGTAAATAACAAATTGGTCCAGGCGAAAAGTGTGTCCAAAAGCCGTGTTTCAGGCGGATAAGTCTGTTCTTAAACAGAATAACATAAATGATCATAAAGACTGCAGTCTTCTGGAAGGTGATATTGTGTAGCTTTACATCATTTATAAGATGAATGTAATCTTACAGTCGCTGCTGTTACAACCTCTAATGTCACATAAATCATCAGCAAAGCAACAATTTTGTCATATACTAAAATATGCCTCACTGCTAGTAGGATTACTCTTGCTTTTCTTAAATACTGGAATACACTTTCAGCCACATTAACAACCCAGCCATCTACTTTCAGTTATATGAAACCATTATCTTGCATTTGAAATTTTTAGACTGGTTTCCAAAACTACTTCTGTCATGCTAAGACTACCAACTGACTTCAGTCCCTCCTGCTGATCTGACTTTACAGTACTTTACATGAAGGGTAGAAAGGCTCACTACTGCAGCCGTATCAGTGTGAGATGAGGTTATCAATGCAGTGACTATGAAGATTACCTTTTCCTGGGATGTGACACCATGCAGTGTAACTAATTACACCACACTGTATGGTGTCACATCCCACACAATCGCATTCTTTAATGCATACCAACTTAATTTTCTTACAATGGAGAAAACAGTGAATATTAAACACTATGGTGTTTAGCATTAATTGGACCTGCTGAGTAAGATAAAACGGGTTTTCACATTATGACGCTGTGAGCATGCTTGTAAAAATGAGTTCTGTGTTTACACCGACAATCGCGTCGTGATAAAAGCTTTATATGTTATAACGCGTTGGTGGGTGGAGGGTGCCTGTAGCGGCCACTGCCATAACCATATCTTAACTACCCATCGACTCCACTTATATACCGCACACGGCCCTTCATCATATGTAATATATACGATGACTGTATCGCTGCAGTATATTATTCGAGTTTAAGAGTATAATCATCAAGAGCATAAGCACGCTCACACAATGCTATTTTAACAGTTATCTAATGTAGTGGCTACTAATCGTCATTTGGCTGGCGATTTAATAACAATTCATCACTCATTCCTCCACAATCTGCGCATTCCACACGTACCAATCGGCAACTTTTTCCTATCAGAGATAGAACACCATCTACATTAATTTCACTGAACTTAAACAGAGAATGGTGAAGGTTGGCGCGAAATTTTTCATAGCACTAGGACCACGATTACACTGGAATACAATATAGTTCGCAGTGTATTACAATCTGGTCCTTTAGGGGACAAAGAGTCCTGATAATAAAGGTCTATGTTTTAATAATCAAGATATTATATTATTATTATTTATTAAGTGATTGCAAATGCTGTGTTTTATTGTACTCGTGTGATATTCTTGCGCAGTGGTACATTGTACATGTGGGCGATAGCCGGCTGTGGAAGCTGAGGACATTATTCGCGTAAAATATTAATAAAGTTTTGACAATATAGCGCCAATAGGGACTACAATGCATCCAGAAGCTTCTTTACGGCTTATTCAAATATTAGAGAAGACTGTTTCGCCAGGTATGTATGTAAAACGTGGAAAATTAATTCACACGTTGATAGCTGTTCAAACGCAAAATTCGTTACCGATGTTGCCTCGTACGAAACGTAAAGAAGTGGGAAATGTATCAATATCTGGATGTCCACTTTCCCCTTTCTTTAAGTTTTAATATGTGATAATTGCTAAATAATATGCAAGCTAACCGTATTAGACATATGAGGATGTCAGTTGTTACATTAATATTACATTTCATGTATTAGTTCACATAACCTACAATATGGTGGACTTCATTTTTAATGAATGTCTGTTTGTGCGAACTTAGCGCGGTAGTTGTATTGAGTGCTAAAACAGACTGTGTTTTAATTATTTGTAGATAAAAATGAATTGGAGGCAGCACAAAATTATTTGGAACAAGCAGCACAAAATAATTTGGTACGTATGTATTATGGAATGAATTTAAGATGATTGCAAACACGTTTTTGGTGATAAGTATGTTAGATTTGCAGGAAATAGAGGATTTATCTTTAAACTTTGTTTATGCTTTTGTTTATAAACAGCCGGAATTTGTAAAAACCTTGTCAGACATTCTATACCATGGTGGAAATAGTCCCGTGGCACGAATGGCAGCAGGCCTGCAACTCAAGAACACTCTCACATCCAAGGATGCTGCCGTTAAAGTACAATATCAGCAGCGTTGGCTGGCCTTTCCTGAGGAGACCAGGGCTTATGTCAAGAAAAATGTAAATATTAGATTCTATAATTTTTATGTCACAATTTTGTGATGTGGATCGTTTGTGTTTGGTCCTTTCAGTAACTTCGTCTCTCATAGTGATTTGTATTGTACTGAACTCGTGATGGTAAAAGAATTGTAGTAAGGCTGTTCTTTGGATGACGATGTCCTCCATGACAGATACCGTGTGCGCATGCTTGTAAGTGGTTGTTTCATATGCTGTAGGAGATGGAACCATTACATTTTGTCCATTTATTTCTGTGAGTGACATATATTGCTTTATAGGTGCAGGTAAAATTCTTACATATATTGTAACAATAAGGGAATTGGCCAGTAGGGGTGATGAGGGAAGCTGGCTTCTGCAGTACTACTTGTACAAGAGATCTAACTAAGAAGCTATAAATTGGTGTTTCCACAGTAAGGAAACTGTTTGGAGGTACATGCACTCCCAGACTTTATTCCAATCAAAATTATCATCATAATTTCCATTTGGTATTATTTCCTAATGTGCATAAAGGACTAAATTAAATTAGTTGTTTTT
>Ga0123353_10011673_pt1 | contig 12400 bp, 9 predicted proteins | sample TergutLab28metaG_3_FD_92763 | JGI IMG/M metagenome (GOLD analysis project Ga0123353, IMG submission 92763) | Labiotermes labralis P3 segment gut microbial communities from Petit-Saut dam, French Guiana - Lab288 P3 | ecosystem: Host-associated > Arthropoda: Insects > Digestive system > Gut ... | reverse complement strand
GGCGGCAGAACCTCCTCGCGCGGGGAAAGCCGGATGATCGGGATGTTTTTGAGAGGGAACCGGACTCCGTCGTATGTGATGGTGCTGCCGGACAGCTCCGTGGAGTACATGCCTGCGCCAATGACCGTCGCGCGGATAGTGTGCGTCGGAATTCGAACGCGCCCCCAGACGTCTTTGAAAGCCGAGCGGATCTCCCTTCCAAGCAGCACGCCAATGTCGTCGTGAGGAAAATCCTTGTCCGAAGTATTGTAGATGTAATCGGCTACTCCGCCAGAAAACGTAATAAGCTCCGGCGCGGGCTGCTTCATGACGCGATCCGTCGCCATGAACTCAAGGTCGCCGGCCTTCAGGGCGCTGCCGCCGGTAAACCCGACCGACGCCAGCAGCACGGCTGCCATCCACGCGCAAACGCCTTGTAAATCCTGCTTTGAAGCCGCCTCCCCCACTCTCACGCGGATACCGGCGTCCAGACAATGCTTTTCGAGTTTCGGCGAAATGTAATCGACTATCATGCCGCCCTGCCGCAGCTTTATCAGCCTGCCGCCTATGTCGAAGCAAGAGGATGCTTTGACCTCGGCTTCGGAAAAAACCGCTATGTTGGTCGTGCCGCCGCCGACGTCGAGGTTTACCGTAGTCTTGTGCTGCTCAAGCGATATGGATGACGCGCCAGAACCCTTTCCCGCTATGACGCCCTCGAGGTCGGGCCCCGCGGTGGCGACGACAAAGTCGCCTGCCAGCCCCGACATCGCGCTGAGCACGGTCGAGGCGTTCTCCTTGCGCGCGGTCTCCCCGGTTATGATCACAGCGCCGGTCGTGACGGACGCGGGCTCTATGCCTGCGAGCTTATACTCTTTTAATACGATCTCGCGCACGGCCGCTTCGTCGATCCGTTGCTGGGAGATAAGCGGCGTGATATAGATCGAGCTCTGATAGATTATTTTTTTGTCAATTATTGATATTCTTGGCACCGCCGCTACGCTCGCCGTGTTCTCAATCGTAAAGCGGCTAAAGATCAATTGGGTAGTCGACGTGCCGATGTCGATTCCAACGCTGATAATCTCTTCTGCCACCATTTCACCCGCTTAATAAAACATTGCATCCGCTTGGCGTCGGGAGCCGGACCCCGCACGCCTCATTATGGCCGCAGCGCTTCCAGATGCCGGATGAGCCCGTCTATTCCTGTGTTCTCAAGAGCCGAGGTGTGAAACACCGTCTTCGCGCCGGCGTCGAGTAGTATCGCTTCAGCCCGCCCGGGGTCTGACGACATAACGTCCGTCTTTGTTACCACGCCCACCACCGGTTTGTCGAACGTGCGGGCAAGCCCTGTCGGAAAGAGGCTTTCGTCATCGTCCGCCGCCTGGACCAGCGCTATCGCGCAGGATTCGCATGTGAGCATGATAAGCGCCCTGTACAGGCTCCGTACCTCGAGGTATTCCCCCGGCACGTCGATAAAATCGTTGTGGTATTCGGCGGCCTGCGTCTTGTTAGCGGTTTGCATATCGGACGCCCCCGCAAGGCAAGGCTGCTTTTGCTCTTTTTTACTTTTAAGCACTTCCGAATGAGGGGCCGCGCTTTGCGTCTTTTCATGTATGCGCAAAATGAGGCTCGTCTTGCCGCAGCCGCTGCGCCCCATAAGCAAAATACGCCGGTTCATGATCTTGTGATGCCGACCGAGTCAAACTGTAACTGCTTAAAAAGCGAAAGCACGGCGTTAAAGGCGCTCTCGATCCCGTATATCTCGCCGGTTATCACCACAGAACCAGAAAACCTGTCCAAAAAGCCAACCTTGATCCTGGCTGCTTTTGTACAGGTATCCGCCGCGATTATAGCCGCCTCAGCCGGCGTAATGGTCAGTATCCCGATGGCCTGGCCCACTTCGCCGCTGAGACCGAGTTTTTGATATATTTCGACGTCAGGCTTGGATATAATATGGCATAGCGTGATCTGCTTGCCCGGCACGTATTCCTGGATCGTGCGCTGTTTGACTACATCATCCGCCATGCTCATGCCTATCCCTTTCGCGCAGTATACGCTCAAATCGTCAGCGAACGGTAACGGACTTTTGAGCATAACCTCGCGGTTCCAAATGATGAAAATTCACCATGCAAATGTATCATATTAACATTTAATTGTAAATAGGCTAATAATATTTTTATTTGAGCATAATGTTGAGCAGCGTAAAACGCATGATCATGCTCTATGCGGGGCCGTCCGCGGACGCCGCGGGTTCTTTTTTGTACAAAGCCCTTTCAATAAACTCCGAGTTTGCCGTTTTGAGCTTTCTGATAAAGTTTTCTATCCGCATGTCGCCAATGTCATCGTCGATACTCATATAGTACTCCTGCAGCAGTTCAAGCGTGTCTTTTTTCATCTTGCCCATGGAGTCGAGCTCGATCTGGCACACGCGTAAATAATCCGCCGCATGTTTTTCCGCCGAAGCCGGCAGCATGCTCCTGAACAGCTCCTGCCCGGGCTTACCGCCCGCGTCCCCTGCCGGGCTTTGAACCGGCGCCTCGCCAGTCACAATGCCTTGAGCCTGCGCCTCCCCCGCTGACTCAACTTTCCCGCCGGATAAACCGTGTTCCGCCGGATCGCGCCCGGCATACTTACGCTCTGCATTTGCATCATGATTAATATCCAGCGCCTGAACGAATGCCTGAAATGAAATCGACTTTGTCTTCACCGCGTCCGGGCTAAGTTTGCTCACTCCGTCCTGCTTCTCATAAGCTACCTCTATGACAGCTTTGATCCTTTCTCTGATGAAGCCCCCGTTGAATATACTTCTGTAACAATCCGCAAGCTTGGATTTTATGCTCAAGTCAGTATCCGCGTCCGCCTGCCCGATATTGAAAGCTTCAAGCGCGCCGACTTGCTCATCGCAACCGGAACCCTCGCCGAAGCCGCTGCCCGCGCCTGCTTGCGCTGCCTCTTCATGTAGATTTTCATTAACTACCTTCATGCCGATACCGGCAAGCTCATGGTAACTGAAGAAGCTCTTTTCCACAATAGCATGGATATGCCCGACATACTCCATAACCGGGATTTTTAAGATGTATATAAGTACGAGGTCTGCTAAACTTTCATACAGAAGGAGCCCTGAGACGTCTACGATGTTATGCAGTTCATTGTTTGTAAGCCTGACCGCGTTGTGCAGGATCAGCCGCCTGACGTCCTCATTATTCTCAAGATATTCTTTTTCAGGCCTTCTTCTGAGCACATTATTGACCAGGCTAAGCAGTTCCCACAGCTTATCTGAGAAAAGCTTGTCCAGGACTATCTTGAACGTCTTTTCAACGACCGCCCTGCTGTTCTCGTCGCCGGATTCAAGCTCCGTTTTACCCGCCTTGTATGTGCTGTACTGCTCGCAGCGTTTATACCAGTGTTCTTCAAGAAAAGCCCTTATTTCCTTAATAATAACATGGTTTTCATCCATCATTAAGTAGGCGCTGGCACTTCGGAGATTCTCGACATGGGCAAAATCGTGCAGCTCCGCCGGCGGCCTTACCAGCTCTTCGGTGATAAAGTCTAGTATGATCATGCCGAACTTCTCGCGCCGCTCCACTCGACGTCTTATGAGCGACCCGACTGCGTGAGCGGTCTCATGCGAGAGTTCCATCATTAGGTTTTTCGGCTGGAACAGCATGTCCACGGGGACTCTGACCTTAAGTATTTTCGGAACGTTCTTGTTCCATCCATAATGGAACAGCCTTTCAAACTGCATCTTGTCGTACAGGTCCGGGCAGAGCAGGAACCGGTACTTAGTTTCCGCCTTATCAGGGGATTTCAGCACGTCCGTCACCAAGCCGACGAAGTATGTGTAGAACGACAACAGCTTTGCGGGTATGTTATACAGTTCCGCGTTGATGCCCGGGACCTGGAAAAACATCCTGTCAGAGTTCAGAGTCCCGTCTATGATGGTCCTCATCCCGCTGACGAAAAGCAGCACGCTCTTCTTAAACTGGTTCTTGTCGATTTTTGACATCGTATAGTTAAAAACACCGTCAGGCTCACCAAAAATCACGGAGTCAAACGCCTTAGCCTGGGCGATGACGGCAGGCAGGAAGTAACCAATACACGCTCTTGTGTCGACTGCGAAGTTCCACTCTTCAAGGCACTGGCAAACCGTTATCATCTCCATGAGCGCCTTTTGCGTAGCGGGGTGAATATGATCTAGGAATGCATATTTCGAATCGTCAAAATCCTTAAATACGCTTGATAAATCAGAATCATTCCCGTCATACTTCGCAGAGACCCTCTCAAACGAGTCCAGAACAATCCTAAGTCTGGGAAAAGGAAACGCGTCGCCGGGCTTGAGCAGGTTTTCTTCATCAAGCTGCCTTGCGAGCGTTTTCAAACTGTAGTTGCGTATTGCAATGTAAATATCCTCGTCGCCCAAACGGTCAACATAATTTAGATCCTCTCCGTTCTCTTTGAGCGTTTTCTGTATATTCACTCTCCAATCGTCGTAGTACTGCATTTTTATCGTTATCGCCGATATGCCTATCTTGTCGACATACTCCTCTTCTTCGGCTTTTATTACATCTTCCAGGGACATTCCGATCATTGAGTAGATATATCGCGAAAACCTGTCATTATTCAAATCGATAATGACATTGAGTCCTTCTTCGTACTTCATCGACTTCATGCAGAGTATCAGATCGCAGGAGTCAAGTGCCGTATAGATGCAGCATTTTATCCCCGGCGCCGTTTTTATTACGCCCGCCGCTTCATTTTTCAAGCTCTCAATTTTATCGAGCATTTGATGATCGAGATCAAGCCCGTACTGCCGCGCCTTTTCCGCGAAATCGCTCAGCTCGTTGAGCTTGTTCGTCAGTTCTTTGTCATCAGAAGGCGGCGTATCGTCGCCGACGACCTCGTATTCAGGAAGTTTCGCAAGGTGCTCCGTGACTATTTCCTTGATTTTGTCGATGTTCTTCTCATGTTCCCCGCCGCATGTCTGTATCAAAGAGACAAATATGTATGGATATGTTACTCTATCTCCCTCCCAGAAGGCGTTGGCGCATTCGGTATGATCAAATGCGAATAAACTTTTCGCGGACTGCCCCGGCTTCAGATCCAACGATATCTTGTTGGACCGGCTCCACATATATGACAACATATCGTCGACGCTGGACTTCCCGTCAGGCATAGGAGAAAATGCCAAGAAATCATAGTTGCCCAAAGTGCGGTACTTGCGGCAGTCTTCATAACCCGACATCTCATATTTCCCCGAGAAAAAGCTGATAATGATTGAGTTCCAGTTGCTCATCCCGTAACCGACCTCCATCTTATTTAGAGTTTACACTGCTTTCCATGTTTCGCTGAGCTCTTCCACCCAGTCCAGATAATAAAGATTCATGCTCTCGTCTTCCGGATATTGGTCTTTGTTGATTGCCCAAATGCGCCGCAAGACCTGCTCGCTATTCTTCAGCTCTTCTTTCAGCATTTGAGCATGTTCGCCTGCCGTCCTCTTTGAGAAAGTCCGGGGCATCGTCCGTCCGGGTTTTTCGCGCTTTGTGTTTTTCGAAGCTTCTCTCTGATAATGCGCCCGGTGCGCGGTCTGTTTTCCTTCGACGATCAGCCTGAGAGCGGGAGCTTCCTTGTTATAATAAGGCAGTGATTTTTTATAGATGTATATCAGCTCATCCGCTACCAAATAATGGAAATAGCTCAGCGGGTTGTTCTTGAAGTTGAGTCTCCAGAAGCGCTGCGGTATCTTGTTAAACGGAGGCGCGTCCAGCGGAATGCCTCTTATCAGCCAGTCCTTGACCACCTTGTCGGGGGTATAGCGTTTCCAGAGAAACGACGTCTTTTTCAGGTATTGCTCAAACTCCTTTTCCATGCTCCGGTATGCCGCCATAAAAACGACCGCATAGAAGACCCTGGTCACCTCGCAATCGCGGTTTTTCGGTTTTGAGCCGAAGAAGTTGTTCATTACTATGTTGAGCATATAGGATACCCTGTTGCCGCAACGGTTGACCATGTCGCGCGCCTGTATTTTGTATATTGCCCTGACGACTCGTTCAGTGTTTGAGTAGATGGCTGTAAATAACGGATTGAGCTCCCGCAGTTCATTCTCAATACTGTCGAGTCCCCTCTTCGACAGTCTCCGTATCGCTTTTCTGTAGTGCACTATAAATAAGCGCCTCACGTCGATTATGCGGAACTCGATTTTGTTGGCTACGATGTCAAACGGTTCAAACAGCCTGGGGTCGGTGACGTTTTTGTCATACGAAATATACGCGCCGATCCTGTAATCGATGCCATGCTTCATCAGCACACCCACGGAGTCCCTCATCGTTATCATCGTCGCAAACGCCGCGATCGAGAAAACCACGATCAAAAACGCTATGTACGAAATTATCGACCATAAGTCCATAGCCAGGGACTCAAGCACGGCTGAAGAGACCAGCGCGAGCACGCAAAAGCCGAATCCGAACCATGTGATGAGATAATGCCTCATCTTTGTGGTGGTAACGCCAAAAAACCCGATTATAGACAAAGATATAGCGACGATGTTGAACGCGCTCTTGAAATCCTTTGAGGGTATCGTTTTTGACGCGGGCGGCGGGGTTGCCGGAGGCGATACTGCAGGCGGCGCCGACTCCAATGGCGGGGACGCATCGACTATATCGGTGCTACCGGCGCCCGTGGAAGGCGACTGTGATTGAGCGGCGCCTGCGGAGCCGTCGGGCTGCATGGAAATGCTGTACAACTGCGGAACGACAAATCCTGTTCCGACGGCTGCAACAATAAGAAGCACTACCATCCCTGCAAAGATCGCCCGGGAGTGCCCCCTGATGAAATTTCCGAAAAAACTGTAAAGCCTGTAGTCAAACCTTGAGAGAACGATTTTGAGTAATAGTTTTGGCGAAGATCGAACATTTCCGAGAAGTCTTATTATCCATTTCTTCGTGTTAGCGATTCCAGTGGAAAACCATTTTGCCAATTTCCCCTCCACGCGGCTTTTTTCCCCCTTGCATAGCAATAGCTATATTACCCGATCGAAGAAGCAGAGATAATATAGCTTAATTGTAGTAGATAGTGTATGGTATCAGATGGTACGCCAAAACGCCCGGCCGAAAAACCGGGTCTAAGAGTAGCTGGCTAAGTAATCCTCAGACAAAGAAAAACGCCTCTCCAAGTCTAAAAACGTTGAAATCATCGGGGTGGGCGAGTTTACACTTGATACTGACGCCTTGTATTCCATTTTGCCATTCGGTATGTACATGCGTTCGCCGTTGTCAGCTCCTGCCTGCGGTTCAAACAGCAAATAATTCCCCCTTGTCTTCAGTGTGCCGCGTACAACTCGGTCATTGATCTTGAGCTCTACTGACTGCGTCATTTTATCCTCCGTCAACAATCATCTGGTTCCATAGCGAAAGCTATTCTATACCACCGACTTTCGGCTGTCAAGAAAAAATTTGTCAGGGCCGGCAGTACGGGCGGAGCGGTGGTTACTGTACAGACCCTGTCAGTATGCATGATTTTTCAGGCATTTCGTGGGGTCAGGCTTCCATGCCTGACCGTGTTTTGCCGCATAATCCGCAATAACGGTCGAGGATGGAATCCCGCCACTACGGGTGCGGTACATTTTTCGGCGGCCCCTGAACAGTTTCGAGCGGTGTAGTGAAAAGTTGCATTTTGCAACTTTTCACTACCTGTCCCCGCATACGTTTTTGTTGTGCTTATACAGTATAAACCTTAAAGCTGCTTGAAAGTCAATAGTTATTTTGTTTTTCTTTTCGTCGACGGGCCGATCTTTTCAACAATAGTGGTGAACATTTCGGTGCGGCATCCTCAAGGCAAAACCGCCGCTCATTCAAACTCAGCCGCCAGTTCAAGGAGCCGTTCCGATGTATATAGCGGCACGATCAGGGAGTCGTAGTAACGCGATACCTCGTCTCCGTACTCATCCACTGCCGGGGTGCTCGACTTTAAATAGACCAGGTGCTCAGCGTTGTTCGTTATATATACGGCCAGCCCCTCTTCCGGTTTATAGTCGACGGCGTGAAGGATCGGGCCATAGGCCCGGACGCCGGCTACCAGATCGAAGAGCCCTAACTCGGCGGAGGTGGCGACAACGGCTATTTCCGCTCTCGGATTGTAAGTGACGCTCTTGAGGTCCCCCATAAAAGGCTCGCTCTCCATGATGAGTTCCGCCGTTAGCATGTTATAGAACGCAACGGTATTGTTGGCAGTATAAATAGCCATTACGTCCCCGCCGACGTCATATACATCCACAATGCGGTAATCGCTGCCCAGGTCGTCCAACCTTACGCCCTTCTCCATATCCAGCACCCGGATGCCGGAAGATCGGATGAACACATAAGCAAGACTATCGTCAGACGCCCACATAAAGGCGCTGAACTGAATGAATGCTATCCGCGACTCCACGCCTGTGATTGGGCGCAATATAGAGGACTACCAGTTGATTATCAGCCGTAAAGTCCAGCTTGACCCTGTCGGCAACATCCAACCGCAGAGCATTCGCAGTGTTGATAGAGTCAGGCAGTTGGGCGACGGTTATCTGTTTCGCCGTCCTGGTTTCCCAAACAGTCACGGTCGTATCGTTTGAAAGGGTAGCAAGCCTGCTACCGTCCCTCGAAAACGCAGCCGTTTGAATTTCCCCGCCATGCGCAAGCCTTGCGTACGGCTTGTCACCGGGGGCGTTGACGATCGCGTTATACAGCGCCGCCTGCGGGTCAAGGCTGTCCAGCGCTCTGGAGTCTGCTGTTCGCAGAGCCTCGGCCGCTGCCAGTATCGCTCTGGCTTGCTGCCCGTCTACACGGTAAATCTGTGAGCGCCCAACTAGATCGGAGATTTGCGCGACGGCTGCTACTGATTCCATCGTGCGCGTTTGATTCCACTGGTAAAAAAGCACTCCTCCGAATACAGCCAAAACGGCTACCGACGCCGCTGCCGCCGTCAACGCCTTTTGGATAAACCTCGCCCTCATGCGCTGGCGCAGGTCGTCGAAGCCGACTCCAAGCATCGGCGCCAATAGACGAAGCTTTTCGACTTTGAGTTTCCTCTGTCTACCGCCTTCGCTTTTGGCGCGTATGTCCGCGGCAAGCGGTTCCCGTTCAATCACCCCTCGCTCCGTTTGGACAAAACGAAGCTGCTCGGGGAAGCTCTCCCCGGGCTCTCCTTCGATCAACAGCGTAAGTATCCTGTCGCGCCTGCCCATTTCGATAAAGAGGTCGATCTCCCTCATGCACCACTTTGAGAGAGGCATCCGAGGCGAACAAACGACAATGAGCCAACGGCTGTCACGAAGCGCATTTTCGATATCCTGCCCAAGGTCTGACGAAGTTGGCAACTCTTCCTGGTCACGGAATATCTTATCTATCTTGCGCCTGCCAAACGTTCGCCGGACCGACGCCGGTATACGAAACCGCTCAAGCATCTTATGCAGATTCTTGGCGGCTGAGTAGTCCGGGTCGATATGCCGGTAGCTGATGAACGCTTCATATTTGCAATCATGTGACGGAGTTTGCATAATCAATTACCTCCGCTGTTGTTAATGTCGCCTGTTCCAAGGCAATTACAGTATATTGCCCTTTTAAGAGGTTATCAATAGCTGTCATGGTTTTGGCAGAGCTCACGCGCTGACAAACATCTGAGTTAACCCCCTCATTTCGTTCGAAGCCAGACCACTTGAAAGCTCACTTCCTCATTTGCTTTATGTCACTGCACATCATAAAGCGCATGCAAAAATAGCGACGTTGCTTCACCTGAAGTTCGTCACTATCCATCCGTTCATCGACGGGAACGGGCGCGTCGCCCGGCTCCTCATGAATACTGCGCTGATTCAGGACGGATACCTGCTCGCGATTGTCCCTCCGATTCTCAGACAAGAGTATATATCCGCCATTCGTGAGTATCAACAGCGCGACATTACCGCTCCGTTCTGTGACTTGATCGCCGAGCGGGTTCTCGAATCGGAGAAAGAGGTCATGCGGCTGCTCCACATCCCTCCGCTCAATACGTAAAGACTTCTATTTTGGAGATTATGGTCGGACTCGAACCGACAAAATGCGTATTCGCGGACAGAATGCGCATTCCTACAAGTTTGCATACTACCCTTTTCACCCATAGTACCGCTTACACCGCATTAACACAAATGAAAAACAAGTTGTTGAGCAGTACTAAGCGCCGCAGGCGCTTAGTGAGCAAGCAAGATATCATTCAAATCTGCTTGGGTTGTGGGCGCTGCTCACATTGGAATCTTTCTCCTGATATCAGTAGTTTTGTCATATATTTCACTTGATTATCACCTGTATTCATGTTACGATACGGATAAGTCTGCGACATATCCGTATCGTACTCTGGTTATGTCTACATCTTATGGAGGTTTTACATGCCAATAATCACAGAAGCAAGACTAATCAAGGTTTTACAGACGTACAATCCGTGGTGGAAAAACACAGATGCTATTCGCCCGCTATCGAAACCACACAAGCGGGTCGTGTACCACGAAGCGGTCAAGATGATAGAGCACCCATCTATCCGTCGTTTTGTTGTTTTGTCCGGAGCCAGGCGTGTAGGCAAAACTACAGTTTTGTATCAAATAATCGAAAGGCTGCTCGATAAGGGTGTTCCGGCAAAAAATATCCTTTATGTTTCTTTTGACAATCCCATAGTGAAAATGGTGAATATTGACGATGTAATGAGTACCTATGACTCTCTATACCCCGTTGAAGGCGAAAAGTATCTCTTTTTCGATGAGGTTCAATATACTGATAGTTGGGAACTCTGGATGAAAGTCATTTACGATTCCAGGCATGATATTAAGCTTGTTGCTACAGGATCTGCAAGCCCTGTTTTAGTTAAGGGCACATCTGATAGCGGAACTGGGCGTTGGATTATCCTGAAAGCACCTACGCTATCCTTCTACGAATACTGTGAACTTCTTGAACTGAAGGACCGCCCCACGCTTTCCGAAGATTTTCGCCCAACCATGTTAATTAAAATGGAAAAAGGCGCGCTGGCAGGTTTGATGGATCGGTTTACTCCCTTACAGCAGCATTTCAACCGATACTTGACCATTGGCGGTTTCCCGGAACTTGTGTTGTCTGACGACGACACCTACTCACATCGTATTCTACGCGAGGATGTGGTGGACAAGGTTATAAAAAGGGACGTTCTAACGCTTTATAATGTTAGAAACCCGTTATCAATGGAAAAACTGTTTCTATATCTTTGTATGACTTCTTCAGAGATATTTAATAAGCAGACCGCGGCAAAAGAATTGGAAAACATCGGTGTTGACACGATAGAGGACTATGTAAGCTTTCTTGAGAAATCGAATCTGATTTACATTTCAAGCCCTATGATGGTCGGCAAAAAGGCTGCGCTCAAGGGAAAACCTAAAGTCTATATCGCTGACGCCGCAATTCGCAGTGCCGTTCTTATGCTTGACGAGGTTCTTTCAGATGATGCTGAAATGGGCGTTATGGTTGAGACTACAGTGTACAAACACATTGTATCTTTTTATCAGAGCGCTCCAACAGTTCGCATAGGTTATTACAGGAAAGCGAAAGAGAATCAAAAGGAAGTGGATGTTGTTATTGAACTTCCAAAGGATAAGATACTCTGTGAAGTAAAATACCGAAATAATACTGCGATTTCTGCATCAGACGCAATTATAGCACTCTCAAAAGAGGAAGATACCAAGGTCGTCAACTCATTTATTGTGACAAAGAGCTTATTAGATTATGGGATGGCGAACCATGAAACTTTAGTTCCGGTGTTTAGGATTCCTGCTATAGTTTTTGTGTATTTGCTAGGCAGAGCCGAAGCAATAGGAGATGCTGCAAAAATGTAGCAGCATTTGCAGTTGAAAGCGGACTTAATAGATTAGCAGAGTATGGCGAAAACTAGCAGAAAAAAGCGACCCTCCGAAAATACCACATGCGGAAAAGTCACTAATTTCAAGGGCTCTTGGCAAAAGTGCTCATTTTGGATATTGCCAAGTTGCCATGCACGAGCCCCCTAAGTCACTTGCTTTCTCCGCTTGGCTCGGTAGAACCATCCTGCTAGTTCTCCCGATTCGACCCGTCGGGCAGCAACTTAATTCTCTCTGCTTCCAGCAACACCTTCATCTGATACCGGGCAATTTCATACAGAACATCATACCGTTCCCCTTTAGTTTTTCCTTCCTTGATAAGCTCCGCATTATGCGTTTCAAGGTTTGAAAGAACGGTCAACTCCGCGATAGAAGCAAAATCCCTAATGTTGTTATTCTTCGCGAGATCAGTGTTGGCGTCGCGCCATTGTTTAGCAGTGCAGCCAAACATTGCTACATTTAGTAAGTCAGCTTCCTCAGCATACGCGATCCATTCCCTATCTTCAGATAAGCTTGTCTTTGGCAGCACATAGTTCTTAACCGCATCGG
>Ga0123353_10011672_pt1 | contig 12400 bp, 6 predicted proteins | sample TergutLab28metaG_3_FD_92763 | JGI IMG/M metagenome (GOLD analysis project Ga0123353, IMG submission 92763) | Labiotermes labralis P3 segment gut microbial communities from Petit-Saut dam, French Guiana - Lab288 P3 | ecosystem: Host-associated > Arthropoda: Insects > Digestive system > Gut ... | reverse complement strand
GGATGTGGGGGTGTGGACTGGATCGAGCTGGTTCAGGATAGGGACAGGTGGCGGGCACTTGTGAATACGGTAATGAACCTTCGGGTTCCATAAAATGCGGGGAATTTCTTAATTAGCTGAAAATCGGTTAGCTTCTCAATAAGGACTCTGCTCCATGGAGTAAGTGGGAAACGCCAAAGAGAAGAGACCATTTGCTGACTTAACTGTTCGTGGGGAATAGTAACTTATAAAACTGGCTTCTCATAGCCCTTGGTGGTTGGCTCCTGTGAACATGAGCCTGCGCGTTCTTTAAAACTTAGAGTTTATATCGAACGGCTAAATGACTATCAAATTCTCCGGAAAAAAAAACTGCTCCATGCAGGAAGTTGTTACATTGATGGCAGGCCTGTAGACTCCATTTGAGATGTGATGGCACACGGTGACGCACGGGAGGGGAAGTGAAGGGGAAACTGGCGAATGGAGTGGGTATCCAGTACTCTTCACACTACCTCGGAACGTGGTGTATCCAGCATTACTACCGTTGATGCGCACACCTCGGCTGCCAGTAGTCGACTGAACTGACGCCCCCGCCGATTTAAATGGACTCGTCCGTTTCGACGAAAGACGAAATCTGGTTTCTGCGCGTGCGCCATCACATTTCAACTGGCCTATACAACTGATCGTGTTCCAGCAATTTGTGGCAGCTTAAGTCTCAAAGGAAACCATAGTGATAAAATAATGAAATTGTGTTCCTGTTTTTATCGTTGTGTCTAAGAAGGGAGATATACTGTATTAATACCAACCAAAATTAAACTCGTCCATCACCTCCTACTGTAGACACAAAATATCATATAATTTAAATGAGTTCACAAGTTTCGAGCTGAAAGATACGGACAGATGTTCTGTTTGTGTTCTTCCCATCAACAAAGCATACACATATGTTACACGTGTCTCACATTGTTTGTGCTCTTCCCGTTGACGACCCGCCATTGTATGGAACTTTCCAGTATACAACCAAAGCTCAAATCGGTACGAAGCCTCAGCAAGCTACTTACTGTTGAGACTGGCAATTGCATTAGTGTCTTCAGTACGTCAAATGATTACCTCGTACAGGATCTCTCATTGGACGACAAGGGTGCGGCAGACTTCCAAGTAGTCAACAAGCTGACTCACAACTTGCGTCATTTGTGGGCAATCAACCAGACGGGTAGCTTTCTACGCAAAACAGGTTTCGTACGACCATGTTTCACGCACACTCGTACCCGGTCACGAAAATCTTTCACGCGGTAAGAATAAATTATATACTTCACTTAAAATATGAACTTGAATGAAAGTATTTAGAGTCGTAATACGTTCAAAGGTAACGTTACTACTAATATGGATAAAAAAAAGCCCCCTTCCCACTACTCACCTGCCGTGACCAGGATTCGAACCTGGGTTATTGCGGCCACAACGCAATGTCCTAACCACTAGACGATCACGGCTACAGAGGGACGGTTGAGCAACTGCCTGCGCAACGATATGACTCTTTCCTTTCTACCACAGCGGCAGGTTCCTATCGATCGGCTGTGCAGCATGCAAACGACTTGCGATAGGATATGGCGTATTAGAGTACAACTACCGTGCGTGGTGCAGGCATCCTGTACCATTCATATACCATTACTTAATTACCGTCTGCTGTGATGTGACGTAGTGTAGTCTAGACGATAAAGCGTCGGACGAACCTACTACAACTGTCTGCCCCCATAATCGAACTAAAGATGGGGGCAGACGGTTCTTCTGCATCGTTGGGTACATACCTCCGCGGTACAACCCAGGAGGCGGTAACTGCCACAGCGAGAACCTCAAATTACACACAAAGAGAAAGACTTTGCCGGAGAAAACTAGCAATCGACGGAGAATTTATTCTAAAGATACGAGAAAGCGCAGAACCCAGACTTTTTCCATTTATACAGTCAATAATGGGTCTCAATTTTGTGTAGATTTCAGACGTGGTATATATAACAGGATGTTACAAATGGCCTAAGTTGCTACACTTTGAAACATGACAGCAAAATGGAAGTACTCTGTGTACTATGCTCCCCGGCATTAGAAATAACACTGCTTTGTTGCCAGATGCCCAGACGGTGACCGATTGTCTTTCTGAGTATAGTAGTATTAATGTGAAGGCGAGCATGGAGCAGAATGATACAGACGGAGGAAAACAGAAACCCTGTCCCAACGGCACTTTAACCACAAATTTCTAAAGGACTCTGGGCTCCATTTAGCGCAAGAATTTCACGCAACAACAATTTAGAAACAGGGTTCTTACCTCACAATGAAGGGAGTGCTTTTAAAATTCCCAAAGCCAAATGGTGTATAAGAAACTATCACGTTTGTGCTATTAATAGGAACATAAAACACCCTGTATGTGCAAAATGCAGTAGCATGTGTTAAGGCAGGTGATTCACGTAGTAACCACTAGCTTACCACCTCAAGTAAAAATTACAGATCATAATTTATTTTTTCATAATAAATTGTCCCTTAACGCACAGTGGTTACTTCACGTGCCACCTGGGATGACAAAAAAATTGCATTATTCCCGCGGTTCTCATTTATTGCTTTCTTGATTCTCAGAATAAACAAAAATTACTTCCTTACACTCCATTAGTTGGTTGAGGCAGAAATGATTTTTCTGATTATGTAGAGAAACTGGGTGCTTCAAGGCGTCCAACAGATTTCGGTTTTAGACTGCTCTGTAAACATGAACGAGCGGTAACCGTGTTACAGAAAGAAAGAGCGTCTTCTCCAGCTGTAACAGATTTTCTGTGTGCGTTTCCTGGATAATTTTTTAGGGTAAACCTCGCAATATTTACAAAATATAAGCGTAGAATGACATTTCAACCTTATTATTTACTCACTGTAAGTTCGTTTCTAAACATAAACGTTAATCGGATAGTACAGGAAATGTTTAACAAAACTTTAATTTTATTTCAACAGGTCACCACTTCGCGACACCATACTGTAAACAATCTATTTATATGAACAAATAAGATACTTTGACCTTAGTCATTCATATTGTACTCTCGCAGTTGGCTATGTTGTTGTTGTTGTTGTGTTTTTTTTCTTTTGCTTCGAATATTCCGTCTTTGTATTGCCGGCACATGCCATGTATTTCATTATTAGTGCTGATCGCTCTTTTGCTACCGTAAAGTTTCAGTTTTCCGTTCAGTGACGGCAACACTTTATCACAGGAATGAAATTCGGTAACTTTTTTTCAACGATTTAGCAACACATTTTGAGAGAGACAGGTGTTCTAAATTAATATGAAAAAAGCACGCGGTCAGCCACAAAACCCAAGTTCTATACCACAAGCTCATTTCATTTGTGTCACAGTTTCGACAACACTCTCCACCTCTTGCAGAAGCATATTTCTGATCTTTTCGGTGAACTGTTTAACACAGCCGTGTTATGGGGTAAAATTCTTCATGGTTGTACCCGCTACCTCCGCGCCGGCCCATCATCGCTTCCACTTTCCCACTGATATTACCCATTCACCGCTGTATAACCTTAGAAGTTGTCACAGGGCGGTAAAATAACCCCATAAACATCTACCTGTTTGAATATACGAGTTTTGAATTTGCAGCAAACTTAGGTCCCGTGTTATTGTTGTCAACTTATCCGTCTTCTGCAGAATGAATGAATGAATTAAGAAATTAATTAAGTATCTATTGTATGTACGAGTATTATGTATGTATATATGTATGTATGCATGCATGTACGTATGTATATGTATATGTGTGTGTGATGTATGTATGTATGTAAGTACATGTGTGTGTATGTATGTGCGTATGTAGGTGTTTTTATGTGTGTATGTATGTATGTGTGTTTGTATGTATATATGTATATTTGTATGTATGTATGTATGCATGCATGTATGTATGCGTGCGTATATGTATGTATGCATGTATGTATGTGTGTATGTACGAGTATGTATTATGCATGTATGTATGTACGTATTATGTATGTATGTATGTATGTATGCGTGCGTGCATGTATGTATGTATATATGTACGCATGTATATATGTATGTATGCGTGTATGTATGTATGTATGTATGCATGCATGCATGTATGTATGTATGCATGCATGCATGTGTGTGTGTATGCATGTATGTATGTATGTACGCATGTATGTATGTATGTATGTACGTATATACATGCGCACTTCAATCTGTAATCCCCAGTCGGTTTCTTTCTCTAAGGCCTTTCAGCGAAGCTGTACTATTTCCTTTACACTTCACCTTCACTTCATTCAAGATGTCTGGTCTCTGTAAGCCTTCATATGCACAGGACGGTGTTTCTGGCACGCATGAGGACCTGAAGTGTGACAAGCACGAACTGTTGTTCACGTTTCCTTAATTAATTCTACATCCTGTGTGGTTCCATTATGGCATACACAATTTTACGTTAATCAAACTTAGCCTTTGTTATGCTGTACTACACCATTGTGACAGACGCGTTTCGAATTGACTAAACCATCCACAGAGCAGCTGTATGAAATCCTTGTCAGTATTCGCGGACTTAATGTTAACCATAAAAGAGAGAGAGAAAGACACCGTCTTGCCCTCCGTTCAAAGATACCAACATAAGCCTCCTCCTATACACCGTACACTCTTCATCTACCAATAATTACCTCGCTTACAACGGTTAAAATCAACAAATTTATCAGACAAAATCTTACGTCTTTTGTCCACAAAATCTACAATACAAACGACATCTAATACACCCCGCAATTACCCTTCAAAATAAACCGATTAATTGTAAAAAACGAGGTCTCATTTACATGCGAACCACTCATAACCCAGTAATTCTTCTTAGTAATTTTGATGTATGTAATACCTGATGATAGACCCTTTGGACTGAAACATGTAAAAAAAATCTCCCACAGACATAATAAATAATCCTGAGTTGTGACAGACGGCATTTTTCTTTCTTTTTATTATTAACATCATAACAGTACGAACCAAATCAAGGATATATTAACCATTTGAAAATTAAAATTTATCTGTTTTGTACATAAACATTCAGTTCGTACATCACAGAACACACAGTGTGCTTCCATAAGGAAGATCAATCAGTAAGTAATGTATAGGGAAATAATGCCTGTTTTTGTGAGAATCATACGGAACACAAACACACTATGTGTACGGTTTAAAGCCTAAAAGTAATAACAAGATATATAGCACATATAACTGTATAATTAACCGCTCCTGTTCAAGAGGGGAAAAAGTAAATGACAGAACGTGATATCGCGCTTTCCTACCTGGATCAAGGGCAATTGTTGTTGTTGTTGTTGTTGTTGTTATTTTTGTCGTTTTTGTTGCTGTATATTCTTCCCCTTTATGTAACTAGACTCCAAGTTGGATGACCCGGGGTTCGAATTCCATCACGGGACAAGAATTTATCTGTTCTCTCAAATTCAAGATCGGCTTTGGAGCCCATCCAGCTTCCTACTCAGTAGGTGCCTGGGGTTCATTCACCGGGGTAAAGCTGCCGTGTAGTGAGGCTGATTACTCAACGTCAACTTATGGCGAGTGTGAGAATGAACGAGTCTGTGCCTCTAGAAATAGTTACCTGTCATAACACGCTGACATATTTTAAATATATTTGCAGTTATTGTATAGACATTGCTCTTCAGTGCATCCTGACGAGTTCCGGAGATACTGTTTTTATCACTCAATACCGCGTTTTGTGACAATGACACGCAAAAATTGGTGAATCCTTTATGAAAGCTCAGTCGATAAAGCAATGGCACTACGGCCTGGAAGTCCGAGGAATATTCGCTGGACTACAGCCAGCAGCGAGATTTGTCTTGGCCCGAAACACCCAGGCGGCTCCGTGGTCCACCCAGCCTATTATGCAATGGGTAAAGTAAGTATTTTCCCCCCGGCGTCAGTTTATCCTTGTTAGTATATTACGCACAACTTATATTAACATTTGAAACACTCGCACAAATATTTGTTCGAAATTATTGCGTACAATAACACAACATACGTTGCTTAGCATAGTTCACACACTGCGAGTCACCGTCCCGCATTAATACACTTTAATCGACTCCTTGTTACGTCAGCATCTTGTGTGGTACCGATCTACACTGAATATTGATGACGCACAATCCTTTATCGGAATCGCGGAAAGGAAAGGTGACGCATTTACTGCCCGGTGGTTGCTAATGCTACTTATGCGTATGATGAAGATAGAATTCTGGACGCCCGACTGTATTTCCACATCAATTCCAGGCTCGTGTTCGTGCCGTAAACCTAGTCCCTCGAAATTGGGTCATGACATAACTACGGTACGGTACCTGAACACGTAAACGACAGAGGAGTATGGACCCGCTTCTCTAAATGGACACTGAGCAATACCGGGTTACCCAATAGGCACAATAAGCAAGCGCCTAGGGGCCCTCGGCGGTTAGGGGTGCTGAGTCGCTGAGTTTGACTCCTATGCACAGCACTGTTGGAAAACAAGAGATAAAGAAATAATAATTAAGACACTGCGCTGCAAGCCGGCAGGTCGCGGGTTCGATTCCCGATGGTATTTTTGGAATTTTGCATTGTCATAATCCTCCCGGCAGCACTAATGGCCCTGGGGTCAACTCAGCCTCAGACAGAAATGAGTACCAGGAATACTTCCTGGGGGGTAAATGTGGCCGTTGGGTAGGGATGATAACCTGGCCACTTTCATGTGCCGATTATCTTCAAATCTAGGGGCCTCAAACTTCTGGAATCCTCAGGGTCTCTCCAGGCCTGTACAAGGACAGTTTTACTTTGTAATTAAAAGTTCAGGGGTTTCTTACTGCGAGTAATTCAAACACAGCAATTAATACATTCACCTCTGCATATAATTTCAAAACCTAATTGTGCTGGTCCATGCACCACAACTCAGCGTTTCCTTAACGCTGGCGTGCTAGCTAGCGCGCGGTGCTCGTGTAACGAGATACGAAAGAGAAGGTGGATGAGAGCTGTCTGGTGTCGTCAGAGCCGCAATACACGCAGGCCTACCCTTTTCCATGGGCAGCAGCGTAGCCCAGTATCAATGGCGGATTATGACCTTCCGCTTCCCTTAGGCTTGAGATTTTGGGGGCCTCTTGTTGTAGTATGTAATGGTACAAAAACTATGGCACCCACCCCCATATAAGCCCTGAGGTTTACAAAAGAGAAGAGCTATACCTCTGCTCTCTCTCTCTCTGGGCCTTCATCGCCTGTTTCGGGGTGAATTTTACCTTTACCTTTTACAAGAACTATGGCATCATACTGACAAGACTTTAATATTACAGAAGTTAAAATAGTATACATTTTTCGTCCCCCGAACAGCAGCAGAATAAAAGCATTGAACTTCCGAAATTTCAAGGCAGAAAATTTCTTTACCGTTCTAAAAAATGCAATTTTCCTAACGAAACATGTTGTTTGTACATCTGACCCAATGCATTAAGAAATTCTCGACGGTTTATTATCTATTTCCTCATTTGTGAAAAGGAAACGTTTCGAAAAAGCTCTATCTCTTCACGCAGCGGATATGACTATGTCGGAAAAATCCTAAAATTATGGCGACACTGATAAAAACATGTGTTTGATAAAGACATTTCCCTGACATGCCCGCCATTTCAGGAATTTCTTTCGTCATGCTCCTCTAAACCCCTGACCTCACTCAACACATGATCATGGAAACTGATTAATTCTTTTCAGAACTCTTCTCATTTTGATATATTACAGCGATTTTTCGATTCGTTGTTTTGTTTTCTAGCTTTTCCTGCTTATAGTCACAACCGAAAGGGAACTCACTCTGCAAAATCATACGTTGCAGGGCGCTTCGCGGCCACCAGCAAGTTAACTACCAATGTATCAGTATCGTGCCAGCGGAAACGAAACGCTGCCTTTTGTATGGAGTAGCCTAATTAGGCATTTTAAATTATATGTAGAGCTTTTTGTGTCAATTGCTGTAATTCCATTACTTGGGATTAGAAAAACCGCAATGTTTACTCCCCGACGCGCCATTACATCCTGGAGAAAGGGAATCTCCGGGATGTTATTAGATTCTAGTTCAAATGTCATGGCTCACGGTGACGCATGGGAGGGGAAGTGAAAGGGAAACTGGCGGATGAAGTGGGTAGCCGGTACTCTTCACACTTCCTCGGACATGGTGTATCCAGCATTACTACCGCTGATGTGCACACCTCGGCTGCCAGTAGTCGACTGAACTGACGCCCCCGCCGATTTAAATGGAGTCATCCGTTTCGCCGAAAGACGAAATCTGGTTTCTGTGCGTGTGCCATCACATTTCAAACGCAGTATCAATTGCGAAAGGGTCTGCAGGAAGGGGCACTGCAGTTTCGCATTACGGGCGTTTCCAGGCAACATTACATCCTTGATTTCAAACTTTCGCCGTGTTCTGAATGTTGTATGCCTTCTTCTGGGTAATTCCCCGGCATCTGAATTACCCAGAAGAAAGAATACAACATTACATCCGCTTTGGAAGGAATACCACTTCCGTATATTCCGATATACTTTTAGGTTAGATTCCGGTAATACATGGCTCTGGTCTGCTCACACTTCAGCAGTTCCATATAAATCTTGGCGATTGACGTATGCGTTTAGAAAGAATCATTTCATAGTTCCATTCGTGTTCGCCCAATACTGTCTGGCACTAAGAGATATCGGTTAATGGTGAGTAGGAAATATTTCCGTCTGGTTATCTTCAGAGGAAGAATATTAATAGCCCTTTCTTTACTATCATCCAACACCATCCATCCTGTACTGGTATCTGAACTCTTCTGCAGGCTAGTGATGTGCTGGAAGACAGACGTAACCCTGACGAAACTGAACGGAATATTGCACAAGGCCGACTGCATAGTGCTGGTTCTGGCCGCCTTACAGCAGAAGGAAACATTCTGCTTAATCTTCCAAGAATGCACAAATTTCACTTGAAGTTACTTGATTTATGGACACTGTTGATTTGCTAATACAAACAATTCCCAGAAACGAATTCTGTTCTTGTACTTATGTAAACATTTCGAAAGGCACCTACCGATCTGGGTCCCAGCTGAAACTGGTTCGAGTGAACTAGTTTAGAAATAAATACTGCCTGAAATAAGGGTGTCGAAAAGTACATAACAAGCAATAACGCCAAAGGTAAGACAACCGGAATGTGAACTTGGTCAAACATCTCCTTGTACCAAATCCTGGGTTATGCGAGCCAGGAACTACTGAACCAAGGACAACAACGTAAAATACCGCGAGACGTAAGGCTGCAAACCGTAGAATAATCTTGCTTCTGGACACTACAAGGCGCCTTAATTTGTGCAAAAACGACATACAGCATTGTGTTTATATAATTACTTTTCTTTGAAATTCTATGTCTGAAACTTAAAAAAAAAAAATGTTAACTTTCTGTATTTGAAATTCTGAAATATGATATTCGATGACTGGAAATAAGTACAGATAATTTAATGATATATTTATAAGCCTGTGCCTAAAACTCAGATGATATAAAACGATACGACAAAGAATCATACATTTCCCTCGTACGTTGTGACTTCTCTATCACTGACGTCTGTATGAATAAGAGAGTTGGATAATTCCTATTTGCGTAAAATAAATAATTATATTGTATTTCAGATATGCAAAAACGTCATTTCTTGCATATTATGATAACACTGTGGTGACAAGTGCTGTTCAGAACTCCACAAGCCTACCTGTTGTGATGCCAGCGGCCCTCGTGTCGTGTTTTTTTATCGCCTGCATTATTCTTTCAAATTTAGACGACCTTGTTCAGAGTACACAGTATATATAGTCAAATTAAATGAAGAAATTTCCCTTTATGCTCGCAGTATGTTAGTACAAACATCACACTAATCATGGTCATGAGCACGGCAGCTGTCGCAGCAGAGCTTCGGTATACTAGCCTTCATCTGCCGGAAATTCTGAGTCCACTTTTCTCGTTGCAGCTTAGGTTCCCTTATAGCACTAACATGCCCGAAATTCTGAAATCCAACTTCCAAGCAGACCTCGCAACGTTTAAAAATATTTCTCGACAATGGACGCGGTTCTTGTCTTGAGACACTGTCAGTTTAACTTGGAATGTAGTCTTTCACCTCCTGAAATGAATGTGGATTTCTCACACAAAATTTATCTTGCAGTGTTTCCCACACATAATAATCCTACGGTTTCAAATGTGGAATTCTAGAGGACACAATCCACAGTCTCTTCTATGGCAGTCATTGTAAAGTTTTTTGTGTGGACCGTGTTACTCTCCAGCATGAATAAATCCTACTTTTGTCTTATTCCGTTAAATATTTGGAGAATGGTGCCTGAATCAATCGAAAGTAAAGGATGAATCTATTGTTGTTAGAAAAAAAGCGGTTTCTATGATTTATCTTCGGTTAAAACACACGAATCTTGTCCGTAATTTCTTTTTCTTCGGCAATAACCTTTCTTCCGAAACTTTTCCACTTTCCCTATGTTGTTCTTCTACACGGCACTGCTGGGCGAAATATTTTGTTTACAAAACTTTAGGGACGTCTTTCCATGAAGTATACTTTGCAAAAGAATTGAAAATTAACTTTTTTTGTGTGTGCAGCAGAAAATAAGATGACATTCCCAGTACACTCGCCTGGCTAGGTGAGCTCACATTTCCCTATTCTCGGCGCGGATTAATGAGATGCTCTATATTTGAAAGGAAGCTGTCGCGATTTATTTGCAGTATGCTCCTGGTATAAGCTTCAAGAAAACCTACCGTCAAATCGGTCCCTAGTCCGATCCAGAATCGAACAAACATCTCCAAGGTACAGAAGCCTACAGCATTACCACTACACTAACCTGGTCAATACAAAAGTACAGTACGTACGGCCACTCTGAATATGAACGTTGCAGATTGAAGGCGCATTGTAAATGATACGATTACAAGGTCCTTGTCTGTCAATCTGAAGTCCATATTTTCGGAAAGAGCAAGAAATTTTTCTCTTCTCCGAAGTGTCAAGACCTGTTCTGGTTCCCACGGGCCTTCTAAGTAGTGGCTATTGACGCATGTTTCGCCAGAGGTAGAGCGCCTGGGGAACGAAGGTGACAAATGACCTGGTGCCGACGTTAAGAATGATCGGACCCACTGACTCTACTTCCCCATACGCCTTCATGACGCGTACAAGGTCAACTTTAATAGTTTATTATAACATGATTTGTCAGCAGCAAAACACGACAAATACGGAAATACGTACCCTACATAATCTCAGTTCATGTTTCTTCATATTTTGTGCAATATTGTGGTGGTCCTCAATATTTCCGGCACCGCGGACCAATAAAGGTCTCAAAGTCTGTGGACCCCTTCTCCAAAATTACCTCAACTTACAGGCTACTGAGACACAACTCACGGCAAATTTAAATTTGAAATACTGACAAAAGTACCTAACTTATAGAAGTTAACGAAATTATCGTAAAAATTTATTACAAAAACTATTCCATAGCAGTAATGACAATACGACTAAAATTAGAAAAATCGAAAAGGAAAACTTTACATTGTTCTAAGCAGAATATACTCAACTCGAGGATCCTTGATTAAAAAACAACGTTTTATAGTATTATTCAAGAAGAACAGATTTTGTAAAATATTAAGAATATTCAATACATTTTCCTTATAACTTACAACAGGAAGACAAATACTGTATATCCTCACGGACCCCCCTCTCCAGACCTTGCCGTCTCATGGGGTTCCACGGACCACACCCTGATAGCCACTGTTATATTTTACTATCTATCTAACCGAACATGAAAATTCACTTCGAATCCACAAGCAACCTGAACTATTGTATCTGTTTCATCATGTGAAGTATGGCTTTCATCCGAATGTTTGAAAATAAATATTTACCTTGAGCGCCACGTACTCAATTTCCGATACAAATAGCAAATGGTTAATGCTGTTTAGGGTAATGATACTGCACCATACGAAACACGGACGTACAGTTCGTGGGCAAAATGCAGAATTGTTGTTCACGTGGGATATTTCTTTGTGATGTATCGATGCAATGGAGGAATAAGAACAGTCAATCACAGCTAAGTTTGTGTATTTTACTGTATAATACATTACATCACGTGAAGTTAGCAGACATTTCAGGAACAAAAAGAAGGCATATCTGAGAGCTAAAATTGAGGAACTTGAAACAAACAGTAAGATCCAAAACATTAGGGACTTGTATAGGGCTATCAGTGACTTTAAGAATGGGTACCAGCCTAGATGTAATATAGTAAAGGATGAGAAAGGTGACTTGGTTGCAGACTCCCACAGTATAATGGCTAGGTGGAAGAACTATTTATCCCAGCTATTCAACGTGCATGGGTTTAAGGATGTTGGGCAGGCAGAAATACACACAGCAGAACCACTAGTACCTG
>Ga0123353_10011671_pt1 | contig 12400 bp, 12 predicted proteins | sample TergutLab28metaG_3_FD_92763 | JGI IMG/M metagenome (GOLD analysis project Ga0123353, IMG submission 92763) | Labiotermes labralis P3 segment gut microbial communities from Petit-Saut dam, French Guiana - Lab288 P3 | ecosystem: Host-associated > Arthropoda: Insects > Digestive system > Gut ... | reverse complement strand
TGTGTGTGGTGTGTGTGTGGTGTGTGTGTGGTGTGGGTGTGGGGTGTGTGGGTGTGTGGTGTGTGTGTGGGGGGGGTGGGGGGGGGGTGGGGGGGGGGGGGGGGGGGGGGTCGTGTGGGGAGAGGTGTGATATAATAATATAGATATGTCTGGTATGTTAGGACTGCTATTTATCGTGATTGGGGCGGGGATGATTTGTTTTGCCTTGCCGTGGTTTGAGGTGAAGCGACGCCAGAAGAGCGAGCGGTTGTCGAGCCAGCTGGATAAGCTGTGGCTAATCTCGAATGACGCGCAAAAGGCGAAGAATACAAGCAAGGCAGAGAAAGCGCTACTAACTATCTTGAAGTTTGATGAGCGGAATGCGGCGGCTTATAACCGCTTGGGCATCTTGTATGCGAAGAATAAGCAGTTTGACGAGGCGTTACAGTGTTTTGAGATTGCGCAGAGCCTTGACTATTCCGTGAATACATTACATAACATCGGATTGGTTTATTTGGAAGTGGGCGATTCGGCAAAGAGTGCAATTGCGCTCCGGCAAGCTTTACAGATAGAAGAGACGGCTTTACGCTTGATGATGCTGGCCAAGGCAGAAGAAAAGATGGAAAACTACAAGAATGTGGCGGAGATTTATGAGCGGGTATGGGAAGCATTTAAGCGAGCCGATGTGCTGCCGAAATTGATGGCGGTTTACGAGCAATTAGATGACACGGAGGCGAAGCGGCGGGTGATGGCGCGAGTGCGGGTGCTGGAGAAGTCGGAGGCGGCAGAAGCGAAGAAGAAAGCGACAGTAAAAAAGCTGCCGAGACGGCAGATAAAGGCTAAATAGTTGGTGCTGGAAGTAGGACTCGAACCTACATAGCCGAAAGGCGGCAGATTTACAGTCTGCGGAGCTAACCAATTGCTCAATTCCAGCAGGTAGCTATAGTATAGCACAACCGGTTCGTTTTGCCAAGTGGGTCAAAGGACAAGGAGTGTCCCCCGCGACTAAAAAGTTGCGAGGGACGATGCGAGAAGGAGATATTATCTATAAAGCCAGCGGCTCGGCTACCGATGAAGGTCCAAGTCGCTCTGACGGACAGGTCATGCGAGTGCGTAGGCTGACGAGATGGGGGGGGGTATTTGTAGGACCGGCTGGGCTTCGATTTGCTTGGACGCCTGCTCGAACAGGTCGTAGGCGGCACGGCTAAACAGAGTGTCACAGATTTGTTTAGCGATGTCAAGTGCGTGGCAGTGGTCCGTGCAGTCGGTCATAATACGCAGCATTCTGCCCGAAAGCTTGGCGCGTCCGTGATTGTTATGCAACTTGAAGTCTCGGATAAGGCAGTTGTCGCTAGTAAACAGATGAAGGACATGCGTGGCATCGATCGGTTCACCAAGAGTGCGAACGAAGATATGGAACATAAAGCCTTCTTTGGCGCGTCTCTGCTTGATATGGAAGAGCTCATCTTCCGCGTGCCGACTGGCGCCGGCAAAGACGCGGACTCGACCCTGCTTTTTGAGTAGGTCCACGGCAGCGCCCTTGAGGGTGTCGTGGCAGTTGCTGACTTCGTTATCACCGGCGTAGAGGTTAAGGGTTCGATACTGTGCGACTTGATCGACCGAGACGGTCATGATAGGGTAATTTGCCTCCAACGGATGGCCTTTCGGTTCGTGCTTCCTCTTTTGCTTTGACATAGATTAATTTTCCTCCTAAAGTGCGGGGTCAATGCCCCTAAAATTGACTGGGAATGCCCAGCCGCTCCGGTTTCTCGGAGTCATAAGCATTATAACACATTCGATTCGGCGCGTCAATAGGTAAGCATAAAAGGGTTGACTTTTGATGACTTTTATGCTAATATAGAGGTATGAAAACCAAGACCATTAGTAATGCCGATTTTCAGATACCACTATGGCTAGGAAGTGGAGCGCAGGAGAGCGCGACCTTTGCCGTGCAACAGAAAGTGGTAACAGGTAAGACGATGATAGAGGGCAGCAAAATAGCGCGTGAGGCGACAATCTCGGAGAATGAGATGATTATGGAGTTATTGCGTATCGGTAACGAGATTGAAGGCCTACGGGCGCGAAAAATAGGAGAAACGCATGTTCAATTCTGGAAAACGACGACGCGAACGACTCGTTAATTTGGAAAGCACGGTGGGTGCAAAGATCTTTGGACCGATGGTGGAGGGGCGACGACGTGAATTCTTTTGTCATACGCCAACCGAATGGTTTTGGCATGAAGAATGGGTAGATGAATATGGCCTCTCAAAGCGACAGACGGTGCGCTATATCGTTTCAGGCGGGCAGGTAATCAAGAAGCAGGTGGGGCAGCCGAATACAGTTCTGGCAGGACCGGAGCTACTTAATTTCACACGCGCAACGAGGAAGTATTTGCGTGAGGTGAAACGTGAAATCTACGACTAAACCCGCTCGTTCAGACGAACGCGGGCGGAAGCCCATTTATTTGGATCATGCGGCGGCGACGCCGATTATGAAGGCGGCGGTTTGGGCAATGGAGCGCTTTTTTCACGATGATTTTTATAATCCGAGTGCGCCTTACCAAGGCGCGGTGGACGCGCGGGCAGCTTATGAGGCGGCGCGAGGCGAGATAGCGCGCGCGATTGGTGCGAAGTCGGCTAATATTATTTTAACCGCGGGGGCGACCGAGGCAAACCAGCTGGCGCTAGGGAGTTTTGGGCAGGTTTGGGCGGCTTCCTTTGAGCACCCGAGTATTTTGGCGCACGCCGGTAATAATATAATTAAAATGTTGGAGAATGGATTAATTGATTTGGAGGATTTAAGGGCGAAACTTGGTCCGGCGGAGCTGGTTAGTGTGTCGCTAATTAACAGTGAGACCGGGGTGATGCAGCCGATGGCGGAAATCGCGGAGATTTGCCGAGGGGCGGGGGTGATGTTACATGTCGATGCGAGCCAAGCGACACGGACGATGAAGTTGAACGTGGCGCGACTGGGAGCGGATTTAGTGACGCTAAATAGCGGTAAAGTTTATGGCCCCAAGCAAGTGGGGGCGCTTTATGTGCGGTCGGGTGTTGAGCTGAAGCCGTTGGTAAGAGGTGGCGGGCAGGAGTTGGGGTTAAGGTCGGGGACGGAGAATGTGGCGGGAGTAGTGGGTTTTGCGGCGGCGCTCGTGGCGGCTAGCGAACAGGCGGACGCGGAGCGTAAGCGCCTCGTAAAACTACGAAATATCTTGAAGCAAGCGTGTGGGCGGGTGGAGTTTCGGTTTGATAATAGACACCAAAGTCCGAATTTTTTGGTGATTGAGACCGGACTGGATGCGGAGCGATTGGTTTATGCGCTAGATGAGCGCGGGGTGCAGGTTGGCATGGGAGCGGCGTGTGCGGCAAATAAGCGCGAAGAGAGTAAAGTTCTCGGCGGTTCGGCCTTGCGCCTGACGCTGGGTAAGCTAAATGACGAGGAGAATGTGAGGCGAGCGGGGCGGATTATTGCCGAAGAAATCGAGCGCGAACGCAAGCGGAAGCGCCGAGGACAAGGCAAGGGCAAGAAGGTGATTGTGGGCTTGAGCGGCGGTGTGGATTCAAGCGTAGCGGCGGCGCTGCTCGTAGAGCAGGGCTATAATGTAAAAGGCGTCTATATGAAGAATTGGTCGCGCGACCTTTCGGGTATGCGCTGTCCGTGGCGGGAGGATTTGGCGGACGCGAAGCGGGTGGCAACGAGGCTGGGGATTGATTTTGAGGTGTGGGATTTTGAGCAAGAGTATTTCCGGCGGGTGGTTAAGACTTTTATTGCCGGCTGTAAGCGCGGACAGACACCGAATCCGGATGTTTTATGTAATCAGTGGGTGAAGTTTCGGGCGTTTTTGGAGCGGGCAGAGGCGGAGGGGGCGGAGTTGATTGCGACGGGGCATTATGCGCGGATGGTAGACGGTAAGTTAATGGCGGCGCTGGATACGACTAAAGACCAGACGTATTTTTTGTATCGGATGCCGAAAGCGGCGCTTGAAAAGACGCTATTTCCGCTGGGTGATTTACGAAAAACGGAAGTAAAGCAGCTGGCACAGAAAATGGGTTTTCGGACCGCGGCAAAGAAAGAGTCGATGGGGATGTGTTTTGTCGGCGAGGTCGAAATGGCGGAGTTTTTGGGGGAGTTTATCGAAGCGACGGAGGGGGAGATGATTGATGAAGTTTCGGGTGAGGTAGTGGGCAAGCATAAAGGCGTGGCATTTTATACGCTCGGACAGCGACATGGTTTGTATCTGGGCGGTGGCGCGCCGTATTATGTGGTGGGCAAAGATGTGAAGCAGAATATATTATATGTGTCGCGGGCGGCGGGACTAGCAGAGGTCGCGGAGCTGGAGCTGGTGGATTGTCATTGGTTGGTGGCGGAGACCCCGACGCGAGGACTGCAAGCGCGGACGCGGCACTTGGGTGAGTTAATGGCGGCAGAGTTGGAGGGCGAGTTGGCAGAGGATGGCAAGGCGAAAGTAAAGCTAGTCAAGCAGACTCGCCGAGTGGCGAGCGGGCAGTCGGTGGTATTGTATACCAAAGATGGTGCTTGCTTGGGTGGCGGTTTCGTTAAATAGCTAGGAGATTGGCTTGCAGGAGAATCACGCCGATGACAGCGAGGACGACGGCGACCAGATGAGCGAGAATGGCTTTTTTGGTGATTTTTTCGCGACCGAAGGTGGGCCAGATAACCGAGAGCGCCAGTCCGAAGCCGAAAGTGAAGAGGAGGCGGGTAACATTACCCACAACGTTCAAGAGGGCGAGCGGGGCGATAGTGATGACAAAGCGCCAGAGACAGTCGAGCGAGACGCGAATGAGGTTACTGAAGGTGCCGGCGATAGCGAATTGTTTGGGGCTGTCGCGCCAAACGCGCTTCAAGCGCGTGCGCCAAGATTTGAGGGTAAGACCGAGAATGAAAGGTAAGATACCTTTACCGAGGGCGAACCAGAAAATAGCGGTCCAAATGCTGCCGGCGGAAAAGGCTTCGATATTGACGGCGTGGACGAAACCGGCGACAAAGACGACATCGGAAACCACCCAGATGAAGATGGCGACGAGCATGGTGCTAATCATGCGGGGCTCGAATTTGGCGCGCCGACGACCGGTGCCGGCAAAGAGAACGACAGCGGCGGCGCTTAAAATGAAGAGAAAGGCGATGAGCTGGACGAAGGTGATGGATTGGTCAAGGAACATAACACCGAGAATGAGGGCAAAGATGGGGGAGATTTGACGAATGATGGTGATACTGGTGGTTTCTTGGTATTTGAGGGCTTGGAAGTAAGGAATGTTACCGAGGGCATCGAGGGTGCCGGCGAGAGTAAAGATGGCGATGAGCCAAAAACCGATATGTTCGATGCCGAAAATGCCGGCGGCGACCAGCATGAGGGTAGCATAACCGAAGGAGCTAAAGAACTTAAAGGCTTCGGGCTTGTTCTTCTTGAAGACGACGTCGGCGGCATAGTTATCGATGAAGGTGCCGATAGAGCCGACACTCGCGATAATCAAAACTATGACAAGCCAAAGCATAAGCTTATTATAGCACAGACGAAAATGTGATTAAATCAGCTACCTCTTGATACCTCTGTTGACCTCTGGTATAATAGCAAAGATGAGAGAAGGCAGAGTTACCAAACAGATTGGCGCGTATCCGAAGTTGTCGGAGCAGATTGTAGCAGATGTGTTCGCAAAAGCCGGATTTGATGTCGAGTTTATTGCGGAGAGTCGGAGATATAAGCAAGGTTCGGCTGACATCAATATGATGGGGGTGGTTTGGGAAATTAAATGTGTAGAAAGTGACAAGATGGACAAGGTGCGACGAAACGTCAACAAAGCAGCGAAGCAATCCACAAACATCATAATCGGAACATTTAAGACAGATATTTTGGACGAGAAGATTATAAAATATGCTATGAAATATGTGAAGAATCTTAAATCGGTTAAGCGGTGTAAAATCGTAACCAAAAAGCACGAGATACTTGACATCAAATAGCTATATGCTATAATTAAGGCATAGGAAGACCGCGCAGGTACGTAAGCGCTAGCGATAGCCAGCAAAGCCCGCGAAAGGAGTATCCTGTTATCAAGGCAAGACCCGAATAGGGTCTTGTTTTGTGTGGGTTGCCTAGGGGTGCAACACCCACGAAATACAGATCTGGTGCGGGTATGGGTAGTCGAAACCCAGTCTCATCCTTGGGAAGGATGCATAATAGCCGTTATACGATACCCGCCTATCGGTATTATAGCATTTTTGGTTAGATGTCAAAGAGTTGTTTGGCGTTTTCGGTGGTGATGGTCGCAACTTCGGTTAGGGTGATGCCGCGCGATTTCGCGACAAACTCGGCAATAGCGGGTATGAAACTTGATTTATTACGCTCTTTGCGGTGTGGTATAGGGGTGAGGAATGGAGCGTCGGTCTCCAGCAATAAGCGGTTTAGGGGGATGGAGTCAAGGGTGGCTTGGAGTTCGGGGTCTTTATTGAAAGTATAAATGCCATTAACACTGACATACAATCCGAGCGCTAGAGCTTTTTTGAGACTGGTGCGATTGCCGGTGAAGCTATGGCAGACACCGCGAATCTGCGGGAAGTCGGATAAGACTTGGAAGATGTCATAAAAAGCATCAGCTTGGTCGTTTTCACAAGCGTCGCGAATATGGAGGGCGACCGGAAGATTTAGCGAGACGGCTAGTTCGAGCTGGGCGCGAAAGAGCTGTTGTTGCTTAACAATATCAGTTTTGCTCGGGTGGCAGTGATAATCGAGTCCGATTTCGCCGATGGCGACGACCTTATCGCGATTGGCGAGAATGATGCCACGCAATCCTTTGATATTATTGTCAATATCGAGATGGTGGGCAAATTCGGGATAAATACCCAAGATAGCATAAGTATTGGCGTGTTGATTGACGAGGCGGGCGACATACTCAACACTGTCTTCGTCGCCGTCGTAGAGCGGGTTTTTTTTGCCCATGAAGGTACTGACCATCAACATATCGCCCCTAAAGTCGGGGTCGTAGACATGGGTGTGGGTGTCGATGTAGTGCATTGCTAGACTTTCGGGAAGAGGACTTCACAATTATAGACGGTTTGGTTAGGCTGGAAGATGGCGAGGATCTTGGCCGAGGTATCGGGCAAGAACGGCGCGAGGGCGGTGGCGAGGGTGGCGGTTCTACTTGACCAATTCTCCAAAAGATTGCGTAATTCGGGGAGGGTGGCATCGGATTTGGCGAGTGACCAAGGTTTACGAGCATCAATCTCGGCATTGAGGTCGCGGAGTTTGTCAAAAAGTTCGGTGAGGGCGTCGGAATAACGGAGGTCGCGCATCAAACTGTGGAAGGTGTCGAGGTATTTAACAAGATTCGGCAATGAATCGTCGGTTTTGTCAATGCTTTGCTCGTTGGCAATGCCGACGAGACCGCCAAAATATTTCTGGTTCATATTGGCGAGACGACAGACGAGATTGCCAAGAGTGTTCGCGAGGTCATTATAGGCGGCATCGTATTTCTCCCAAGTAAAGTCGCCGTCGTCGAAGGTAGGCAGATGCTTCAAGAAGTAAAAGCGGAAGGCATCAGCACCGTAGCGGGCGATAACTTCGGACGGCGAGACGACATTGCCGAGACTCTTGCTCATTTTGGCGCCATCGACATTGACGAAGCCATGAGTCAAAAGTAGGCGAGGGAGGGGGAGGTCAAGTCCGATAAGAATTGCCGGCCAGATGATGGCGTGGAAGCGGAGAATGTCTTTACCGAGGGTTTGGGCGCTGGCAGGCCAAGCTGTGTCGAAGCTAGGAGCGGCTTTATTGACGGTCGCGACGGGGAAGTTTAGACCGGTGATGTAGTTAGAGAGGGCGTCGGTCCAGACATACATGGTCTGTTCGGGGTCGTCGGGCACCGGTATGCCCCATGAAACTTGGGATGCGGGCCGTGAGATAGAGATATCTTCGGTTTTTTCGAGGAGGTTTAGGATTTCAGCGGCGCGGAAGTCGGGGAGGATTTTGAGGTAGCGGTCGTCGCCGGTATCGGTCGTGCCGACACTGGCGGCGGGGAGGTTGCCATTTACAGCATCGCTAACCGAAAGGGCGCGGCCGCGTACGATTGCGGCACGGATTTCGGGGATTAGCTGGGTGACTTTCAAGAAATAATTGTCTTCGGAGACGCTTTGGAGGGGTTTTTGGTGGTTGGGGCAGAAGAAGTTGAGGTCTTTGGCCTCGCTCTCGGGGATAAAGCCCTCGCAGCCGACGCAATACCAGCCCCGGTAGGCTTTTTTATAGATGAGGTCGCGTTCGACGAGGTGGCGCCAGATGGCTTGGCAGTTGGTTTGGTGGTTCCGGTCGGTGGTGCGAATAAAATAATCATAAGTACCGCCGAGGTTATCCCAGAGAGCGCGAAAGAGGGCGGAGTTTTCGTCGCAGAGGTCTTGGGCGGAGATGCCGAGCTCTTTGGCTTTGTCGGCTATCTTTTGCCCGTGTTCGTCGGTGCCGGTTTGGAGAAAGGTGGTTTCGCCGCGAGATTGATAATAGCGAGCCATAACATCAGCCAGCAAAAAGTCAAGGGTGTGGCCAATGTGAGGAGCGCCATTTAGGTAGGGGATAGCAGTGGTTATGTATTTCATAGCCTATATTATAACACATTAAGGGGCGGCATAGTAGCGGGCGAGAAAATCTTGCTTGAAGCTGATAAATGTATCATTTTGCAGAGAGGTGCGGATTTGTTTAGCAAGATTGACCACAAAATACTCGTTATGGATGCTCGCGAGGATGCAGGCGGTGATTTCGTGGGCGTGAAAGAGGTGGGCGAGGTAGGCACGAGTGTGATTTTGGCAGGTGTAACAGTCGCAATCGGCATCGAGGGGCGAGAAGTCAGTGCGGTATTTGGCATTCTTGATATTAATGCGACCGTCCCGAGTATAGAGTGAGCCATTGCGGGCTTGGCGAGTCGGGGCAACGCAGTCGAAGGTGTCGATGCCGTTTTCGATGCCGATGAAGAGGTCGCGAGGTTCGGCACCCATGCCGAGCCAGTGGCGGGGTTTGGTGGCGGGAAGAATCATGTTGGTGAGGCGTAGCAATTCCTCGCAATTAAGAGCGTCATACATGCCGCCAACCGCGTAGCCGTCAAAGTCGAGGTCGGCGAAAAAGCGGGCTGATTGCGCGCGTAAGTCGGCAAACTCGCCGCCTTGGGTAACACCATAGAGGGCTTGATAGGGCTGATGAGATTTGGCGAGCTGTTGCTGGGTGTCGAGACAGCGCTTGGCCCAGTTGTGGGTGAGGGCGAGGGTCTGCTCGACGTTTGGGCGGCCGGTATCGGTATCGCCATAGCCGACCGGACAGTCAAACGCCATGTGAATATCGGCGCCGATTTGCCACTGGGCTTGCATCGAGGATTCAGGAGTCATGCGGAGAGTATCGCCGTTGATGTGGGAATGGAAGGTAACACCATCGGCGTCGATTTTGGCGTTAGGCAAAGACATAATCTGAAAGCCGCCGCTATCGGTAAAGGTCGGGCGCCGGTAGCCCATGAAGTTGGCGAGTCCGCCGGCACTTTCAATGATTTCGGTAGTGGGTTGCAAGATGAGGTGGTAGGTGTTGGCAAGGGCGGCCGGAGCGCCGAGTTCGTCGACTTCGGCCCAAGTTAGACCTTTGACGTTAGCGAGGGTGGCGGCCGCGACGAAGGCGGGAGTGGGGATAGAGCCGTGCGGGGTGTGGATTTCGCCGACGCGGGCGAGCGGTAGGTCGGGGTTGGGGCCGCCGATAATCGTGAAAGAGAATTGGTTAGGCATTTTCGACGAGAATGTAGGTATTTTTGCCTTTTTTGAGTAGGCGGAGGTCGCCGACTTTACGTTCTTTGATGGCATTGGCGCTGACTAGCTCTTTGGCTTCGCGGTTACTGATGCCGAGTGCGGCGACCAAGATATCGGCGGTGGACATAGCGCTATCGGCAGTGATGGTGGGGAGGTTTTCTTTAAGCCAGACGCGTAGCTCCATGGATAGATTGTCGCTAAAGAGCTTTTCGGTGCCGGAGAGGAAGTCGGTGGCTTGCTCGGCGAGCTCGGCGTTTTGTTTACCGTGGACGATTTTGGTAACTTCGAAGGCGAGCTTGCGACCGGCGAGGCGGGCGGCGGGATTTTTGGCGTTTTCGGCGAGGAGTTCTTCGACTTCCGGTCGGTCGAGTTCGGTGTAGAACTTGAGGAATTGGTCGAGGTTCTCGTCGGAAGCGCCGCGCCAGAATTGGTAGAAGTCGAAGATGCCGGTGCGTTCGGGGCTCAACCAGAGGGCGTTGCCTTCGCTTTTGCCGAACTTGCGGCCGGAAACTTTATCGAGGACAAGCGGTAGCGACCAGACGTGGGCGCGTTTGCCTTCGAGTTTGTTGATTAAATGGACACCGCTAACGCAGTTGCCGTATTGGTCGGCGCCGCAGAGCTGGAGGTCGATTTGGCGGGTCTTAAAGAGGTGCCAGAAGTCGTAGCCTTGCATGAGGGTGTAAGAAAATTCGGCGTAGGAAATGCCGTTGCCGCCCTCGCCAATGCGAGATTTGACGAATTCGCGGTCGATTAGCTGGGTCATGGAGAAGTTTTTGCCGACGTTGCGGAGAAAATCGAGGAAGCGAACGTCCTTGAACCAGTCGAGGTTATCGACCATGACGAATTCGCCACGTTGCACGGCTTCATCGGTGATACCGAGAACGGTGCGGAATTGATGAGAGATAATTTGCTTGTTTCTAACGATTTCATCGAGGGGTTTTAAGTCGCGCTCGCCGGTTTCTTTGGGGTCGCCGATTTGACCGGTGGCACCGCCGACCAGCAAGGTGGCGTGGTAGCCGTGCTTGACGAAGCAGCGACACATCATGAGGGCGGCGAGATTGCCGACTTGGAGGCTGTCGGCGCTAGGGTCGGCGCCGAAGTAGAAGTTATGAGTCTTGGTATCGAGTTCTTGGGGGTTATCGAAGGTGTTTTCGGCATGGAAACCCCGCCAGATTAGTTCTTCAGATAGGGTCATTGACATAATTATATTACTCCTTACTAATGTATATTATATCATATGGGCGACTAGAGGGCGCCCATATGAAAAACAGTAACGCGTGTGCTTTACTCGGCGATGAAGCGACGGCTTTTCTGGATGCGAGTGACGACGGCGATGGAGATGAGAATGATGATGGCACCCAAGCCGACGAAGAAGGTAGCAACCATCCATGTTGGAGCAACTAAAACGAGGCGGGTGGTCTCATGGGTGTCGCCGAGTGGTAGAGCTGTTTGTTGAGTCACATAATAGAGCCCAAAGCGAGGTTCGGCGAAAGTGAGTTGGACGGTAACAGGGTCAGACTGCGGGAAGAGGAAGATGTTGTTTTCCGGGGTGGCAGCGGTGCGGTAGACTTCGCGGCCGAAGAGCGAGCGGACAACTAGAGTATTGGACGAAAGGAAGTCGGTGTTACCGGCGTTACGGACCGAAAGTGAGGTGTTCAAGTCGCCACCGCGAATCCATTGCGGGATGTCAAAGGCGACAACTTCGCCGCGCTCGACGGTATCGCCACTAACGCGGGCGAAGATGCGGAATTGAAGTTGCTTCTGGGCGACAACGGCGTCGCTGCCGTCTTCCATGGTGCGGATATTGATGCCGGCATACTGGGCGCCGGCCGGAGCGTCCGCCGGAGCATTGATGGTATAGTTGATGGTGATGGTTTCGCCCGGACCGATGTTACGGAATTCGTCGCGCTCAATGGTAATCCAGTTGCGCATTTCGGTGAAAAAGCCATCATGCGAGAAACGATCGCCAGCCTCTGCCGAGGGGAGGAAGAAGCTAGGGACGACTTCTAGAGAGTAGGTGACGCTACCGCCGTTACGCACAACGATGCTACGGGTGGTTTCTTGCCCCGGGGCGAGAAAGATACGTTCAGCGGCGTTTGGCAAGCAGATATTGGTGCCTTCGACCAGTGGTAGCTCGGCGCAATTAACCGCGACGTTGTTTGCCGGATCCGAATTCGCCAAAGCCGAATATGACAGCGTAGCGATTAACAGTGATACAGCGACGGATACGGCGCCGACGAGTTGTAGTTTCCTTCTCATAAGTCCCCCATGATTTTCTAAAGTATAACACACACTAATTTAGAAAATCAAGCCCTAGGCTGTATCATATGTTAATCAATAGCACTTGCAAGCGGGGAGGGTCTATAATATACTGAATGTAAGCATAAAGGTGATGGATAGAGGAGGAAGATGAAAGTAGCGATCAATGGCTTCGGACGGATTGGACGGAATGTCTTTAAGGCTCTGGAGAAGAATGGCGTGGCAGAGGTGGTGGCGGTCAATGATTTGACAGATACGAAGACCTTGGCGCACCTCCTAAAATACGATTCTTCTTATGGGACTTACCACAAAAAGGTCGAATACGACGAGAATAATATTATAGTTAGCGGTGATAAGATTAGGGTGTTTGCGGAGAAGGACCCGACTG
>Ga0123353_10011669_pt1 | contig 12402 bp, 5 predicted proteins | sample TergutLab28metaG_3_FD_92763 | JGI IMG/M metagenome (GOLD analysis project Ga0123353, IMG submission 92763) | Labiotermes labralis P3 segment gut microbial communities from Petit-Saut dam, French Guiana - Lab288 P3 | ecosystem: Host-associated > Arthropoda: Insects > Digestive system > Gut ... | reverse complement strand
ACAGCTCATGTGGAATGTAAAAACAAAGGTGATACCAGTAATAATAGGGGCGACTGGGACTATTTCAAAGTCATTTAGAAAATATATGAGCAACATACGAGGAAAACAAGAAGTCAAGGAACTCTAGAAAACAGCCATATTGGGCACTGCAAGCATACTTCGGAAAGTACTAATGTAAAAGTACAATAGATTTAACACTGGAACTAATGATATAAGCACAATGAATAGTAACAACAGAATAGCTGTAACACTGTATTCCCTAGGTACATGGCTTGTCTGAGGAATATAGGTATAAATACCCTGCATAAAGAGATGATGATGATGATGATGATAAAGAAAATTATGCGTGAGGTAATATCGGTTATATTACCGAGTTACTTTAGTTGACGTAGTTAGGTCACAGCTTCGAAAGAAAAAGTTAATTTTGTCTAGATGTCAAAAAACTGCAGCCTGATGTTGTGTTACACTTATTACTCTTCAAAATGACATGCACCATTCTGCGTGGTCAATTTTTCGCGTCTCGAAAAGAACTACTGGGGGAATATTTTTGGCAAGAAGTGTAAGTAAGCGTTGGGGTGGTTCATAATAACTGAGATACCTTTCGGTACCTTGAAAACAGTGTTTGTGGGAATGCAAGGGTGAATAACTTGGCATTTGCTAATATTTGTCACTTAAAATGCCACATAAAATTTCTTGCATTTTAATGTACTTTATGCGAAACACCTGTATTATAGTAACCAACATTTCGGATGAACGAGCTGTTTTCATCCCGAGTATAGAAGTCCTATAAATTTTGTAAATGAAGCCAGCACTTTCGTAATAAAGTCTGTGTACGTTTCCAAACTGTAAGACGCTGATCCCAGAATACAGTGACCTGAACTGTGTAGATTACGTCAAAAGGAATAAGCAACTGTGAGTATTAACATGTAATTTATCTAATTTTAGTGCTCGGGGTTTCACGGTGGCGACTTTTCAGATTACTTTGCACCGTGCATTCCGGTACTTATATGCCATAATTCTAAACAACATGCTGTATGTGTTTCATATTCTAAGACAGTACTGGGCATCGTGACCCTCGTGGGAATTTAATGACAACAACAACAACAACAACAACAATAATAATAATAATAATAATAATAATAGTAATTCACTTAATAAATTAACATTTTCAAATATTTTGTGGCACTTCGAGAAATTACCTGTGTCCGGAAGGCACGCGGGTCAAAACATTTGGCGCGCCACTGGTTTAAGGCCCTGTGTCAAAATCGAATTTAATTATTTAGCCCTGTACTTGTAGGAGGGCATAATGTTCCGAAATTTCTGTGTCCGTCAACAAGAATAAACTGTCATAATCTAGAAATGACAGTTAAAGCCCGTCATACCATCATCAGTGGTAAAATGTGTTCGAAAACACATTCATTTTGGAAAACGTAAGTAAATCCGGTCCATGTAAATTGTGTGCGGATATTACCAAATATTAGGCGTTATCAGAGGTATTATTCCCAGAAAACAGGAAATTTCTCCATCAGCCATGTAACTAATGCCGAACTACTTAGTTTCTGAGTCTTTCAAGCGCAGAGATACCCAAATGTATAGCTGTAACATTAAGTACTGCATCTCGTCCCAACTTTATACTATACCTATTAGTTACCACAAAATCATTTCCTGGGCACACCCTGAGGGTTCCAGGAGGTTGAGGCTCCCAGATTTCAAGAAAATTGGCACATGACTATGGTAAGGTTATCGGCCCTACGCACCGGCCGCCTTTACCCGTTAGGAAACATTCGTGATACTCTTTTCTGTTAGAAGCTGAGTCGACCCCCAGAGCCATAGTGCAGCTGTTTGTATTATGTCGATGAAGAAGTCCAGTGACACCATGGAAAATCGAACCCGCGACCTTCCGGTTTTTAGCGCAGTGCCTCAGACAACTGCACCACCGCGTACCCACAGGTGATTAGTATGTGTACTAAAAGTGTAGGAATAAAAACTCAAATTTTTTTCTCACAGTATATTAGCGTGTTGAATATGATTGTGAAAATAAATAGCAAGTGTTTTTCTAAACAATTTAAAAACATACTGCTGTTTATAATGGGAGCAGGCTGCGTTTGCAGTGAGCTATGTGACTGCGTCTTTGTTAGGCTTGTTCACAGAGTGGCTAAAAAAAAAACTATTAGTGTGATAGATTTATCCTAAAAGGAGGAGTAAGGTAAAAATTGATCGTACAGAATGATTGTATGAGAGGGCGAAATGGATTAATCCCGTTCAGGACATTGACGAATAGCAGGCTGTTTTCAATAAGGTGATGAGCTTCCGAGTTATGAAAATGGCGGGGGAATTATTGAGTAGGAGAGAGCTTGTTAGCTTTTAGAGACGAGCTTTACCTTAGGGTAGGGATCTGAAACGCGCACCTCGCAGAGGACTGGCACAAGCTCATATGTTTTGATTAATAAAATGTAATACCGATACACAGAAGTGAATGAGATACTGTTTCATGCAGAAAAATATCTCTAGATAAAAACGAGCTTTAAAAATGCACGTAGCCTTTGTTTCTCCTCAAGATCAGCACGTCCAGTGACTCACATACATACACGGTACCAGACTTAGTTTATTCATTACATTAACCCGTGCCTCAAGCAAAACATACTATTGAAAGCTCCCAAAGTTTGTACTGACCCTACGTCAATGCGTTTGATATCGCTAAAATTATTCTCTTATAAATATCGACAATCCTATTTTCATTATTTTTTCCTTAATTTTTTAATTTATCCTGTATGATAACATTACAATATCTCCGTGACGCATCACGCTGCCAAGTTGTGTTTATACTTTTAAGATTCAGCATGTTCTAGTTGGCGGTGTGTAAGATTTGTATATTTACACATTGTGTTGTAAAAATGCGGTTTGTGTATGCAGAAGAGCGTGTATAATAATATATAACTACGCGTGAAAACACACACACACACACACACACACACACATATATATATATATATATATATTTATATACATACGAATTTTGAAGAATTACGTACCAGGTTCGGGACCGCTGTAGCACAGTGGTTAAGGTGCTGTGCTACAAATGGGAGGGTCGTTGATTCGATCCCAGCTGTTGTCATTGGAATTTTTCATTGACATAACATCCTTCCGATCGTACTATGGTTGTCTCGTACACAGGTTTACGAGACGGTCACCTATAGGTGTGATGATACCAGAGGCTGTGTAATGCAATTTTGACCTTCTTATGATGAGCACATGTGCTCGAAACATGTAGAGGCATGAAATAATTTATTGTAAAACAAAAATTTTGTGCATCAAGTTGGTTAATTACTGATATAAATATACTAAGATGCACGATCAGCAAAACGTAAAAAAAAATCGTAAAATGTGTTTACATGTACTCGAAACACATAAATCAACATGATTTAAATTACAAGTACAACCATTTGCCTGTTTTACTCTAGCAATTAGTGAAAATAACGACCACAGAAACGCTGTGGTTTTATATTTATTTGCCTTATTGTTAGTGACTTTCATTTCAAAAGAGGGTCGTGTTTGTTTATACGGCTTCAAATTTACAATGGCTGGAACAGAAAAATGTCAAATATTGTATATTTTTAGGAAGATATTTGGTGAAATCGCACTGAAGTTTAATGCAAAGAACCTGAAGAACTGCTGTGTTTTAAAGGTTCTGTACGAATTCCTGACGATGATTTAGTGTGGATCGAAACATGTAGCTATACAAAGTGATATTCTTTTTGAAATCGAGTTGTGCTGGCTGCTGCTTCTGTATGTTACTGAGAGTAAAGGAAATTCTTGCTGTTTGGAATTTGGGTGGAGCAAATTGACGGTTATTGTACAGTCATTGGCAGAAACGGCTCTAAAATCAGCTTAGTACGTCAAAATTGAGAGGAACTTAGTGAACATAGTTCTGGAAATCCGATGATGTTTCACGGCTTCATTTTATACGAGACAGTACGTTGCAAAATTTGTCATTGGTGATGAAGGTGAAGGACACTGATTATGACAGTGGACTACATTCGATGAAACGACTGGACCAGGCGATCTTTCTGGAAGGCGTCGGAACTGACTATGACGATACCGCCTGCTGCTCTGCTTTGATATGGCTGATTACCGCTTAGAATAGCAGTGTTACGTAGATTTCTTAAGTTGCGAATTAAAATTTTAATGGCGGAGAAGGGCCAAACTCTATGATAATCATCTAACAAGGAATTGGTCATGAATCTCACAATTTTTGTGAAAAAGACATATCTCAGGTAGTATTAAAATTAATTCATTATTTATCCAAACACAAGTAAATTCTATAAGACCCTACACAGCATATAGACGCACCATCTGAGACAAGTGCAATACTAAACACACAATATAGCTATCCAGCTATTACATAGTTACAAACTAAATCCATGTTGGAAGCGTGGATCAGAAAATGTGGAAGGAAGTTTACTTACATAATGGAATTTCGAATGAATCCACATTGAGGTACTGGGATTGAAGATGGCGCTGTTACAACTTTGCAATGAGAAAGGAAATAAAATATATGTAAACAATATTTGTAACTGTTGTGGGAGGACATCTATTGACACATATTTTTCCTGCTTATGACCTTCACAACTTTCAATAATTTTCGTTTCGTTTTATGAGCTACCATAATTGTGTTTCTCTCTCAGTATGAATTAAAGAACAATTGTGAACCCGAGGATGACCCGAAATAGGTCGAAACATGCAGTTGTATATAATAAATACAATTTAGTTGTATTTGGACAGATATTGATTTAAATTTTTACTGTTAACAAAGCAATGATATGACAGTCATTAAAATTATCTTAACTCATAAGGCAAATTTAAAGAGACGGGGAAATTACTATGTTACATATTTCCTTTTGTGAGCGCCTTATAAATGTAATCGAGTCTGCTGCACGAACATTTCATAAGAACATCTCAACTGTTCGAATCATCCACTTCACCAGCTGGTTGGCAGACACTGAAGGGCAACTTTGTTGTTACCATTCAAATATCAAATAAATGAATTTCCTTCAAGGTTCAGAGACTTTGACGAGTTAAATTCTAATTTTTCAATATGCTTTCCCGAATGACATTGATCAGGTTCCAGCTTCTATGTAAATTGGGGTAAATGGATTACAAATTATTGTCAGTGAAAGATTACTTCACTGTGGGATGTATACAGATCCTCTAGCCTAGCAGAAAATTTCAATGTCATGGAAAATTCCGCGAAGAAAATGCTGACAGAATTTGACGGTTCAGTGATCTGGGGTGGTCCCTCGATGGTCTGGACCTCAGTAAACCGTCTCCCAGAACGTTTCGGAAAATTTGGGCCAATTATAGCCCTCTGTTTTTATTGACATTATTATTATTATTATTATTATTACTGTGTACTGTTATTAACAGTATTAACACTTTAAGGAGATTTACTTTAGCATTAAGTAACGATTTTTGTTGCCTATACCACGGATTTTCCCCTCAGTGGCCTGAATTCCCGAGTAATCCGGTCTACCCATTCTGCCATAGTCGGAAATTAGAAGGACGGCTGTGCTTACATCTGCGAACAAGATTTCTCCGTCATGAACTTCCGAAAGAGCTATTATTGATTCCATTTGCAGGTAAACATTCGCATGCTACACTACGCATTCCTTTTCGGCGTTCAGAGCAAAGCTTGGTCGAAAGGGACACCCAACCTCAGAAATCCCACTAAATAGAGTGCAGGAAGAATGCCATGACTTCGCAAATATCCTTATTGACTAAACTGAGGCGAATTCTAGTATGTTTTAAACAAACGTCTATAAATGTTGAGGTCTGTGAGTTATATAGAGGATTGCGTGTGTGCATACATATGAACGGGACTGTGAAATAACAAGACATTCTGAACACTGTTCTATGGAATTAATTTTTTAGTAAAATTGTCCTAATTACTTCGTTTCATATAGCATAAACCTATTACAATTTTGCAAATTTCTTTGCCCAACTTCGTATATATAGGCTTACTTGTGAATTGTATTAATAAGTATTTTTATGGTATTACAGTAATGTAATGGAAGACAAACAGGTATTGAACTGCAATACAACTACCTTATAAATAAAAGCGTATATTTATACTTGCTCATTTGTCACCTGGAAGAACAAGGGGAAGATAAATGCATAATATTAAAATTTGTGTCAAATAAATAGGGCTTTGGTTGGAATTAGTCTGGAGCAAGATGGCGCCCATTGGTGAACCTGACAACGTAAATTGTATTACGGTCTGAACATCGGCGCCGTCTATTCTGGTAAACAGTTTCGAATGTTCAGAAAAATCTACTTCCCAGTTATTCTTACAATTAAAAACTGTGAACATTTTAAGTGTTGTTATATTTAAAATATTTTTAGCCAATGAAACCGAGAATAAGTTCATCCAAAGAGCAACAACCAGTTTTTCCAACAGACATCTCGCAAGATATGGATGGTTTTCCTCTGTAATGGCGCGAAAGAATATACAATAGAGAGACTCCTTCTGAATCCTGACTACTTAATAAACCTTCCTCATTATCTACACGTCGCATTCAACGATGTGCAAGTTTTTGGCATGACACCGTCTTATTATGTAACCTACCGATACGTGAGCACTTTCTGGCGTCTCCTGTCTTTACATCTAGATGCAGACAGCAAAGAGCATTATCAAGGCTGTGTATTGCACAAAACTTTGTGCTATAAGGCGCATCCCTACAGCCACACATTATTATAATAATACTGCTTCAGAATTAACGCGAATATGTTGCGTGATTTCAAGTTCCCTGCGCGGTGTAAATGAGATCTTCGTTCTTCTGGGATGTTATGTAGCGTAGATTGTTATTTATTTACCAAAGTTTTGAGTCTGATTTGTCCTCGAAATGGGAACAGATATGTTGTTTCGAAACGCCGGTAACCAATTTCCAATCTACGCTGCCTAAAGTCCCAGGAGAGCCAAGATATCAGTAGAAATCTTCTTACATAAATGTTCGATATTATTCCGCAAAACGCACGTTTTTAGTGTAGAGAAAAATTTTTCTGACTAAGTGTGCAATTGCGTTCAGCCAACAGAAGCCAGTCCGATGTATATAAAAGGGATTTCAATTTTCGCTTCCATTGATAGATCATTGCAATTCTTTTACCAGTTTTACAGGGAAGAAACACGGAATCAGAAATTAGCTCTGTTGAGTTTTGATAATATGCCTACCTAAGGAAGTAAACAACTGGTGAATAGGTACAGGTATTTATTTATACACACAATGGGGATGGCACATTTCAGAAACAACTAGTGAGTTGATATAAAAACCTACCCTGTTTTCTTAACCCCCTGTACGTATTACGACCTTTTAAAATATGACGATTCTTATGAACTAAAATACGATTGGCTGATAAAGTATTTCTCGTCACTTCCTTTACCACCCCTCAGCACCAGAACGACCTACTTGCACAGTCTTCTATACTGTAACGCAGATATTTTCTCGGAAGGACTCTGTATAGAAGTGTGTTTGGGGTTACAACTGAGGTAAGAATTGGAATCTGGGATGTAATGGGTGTCAGCATTTTAATGTACTTTTACTTAAATTAAAGCTTAATGCAATAGCTATGAACAGTATTTGATATTCTTAAGAATATCGCTATGATTCCCAAACGTAATAAGATGTAGATGAAAATTATTAAGCATTAATATTTATTTTATATAAGTGCAGGGTTTCGTATAAAATACAGCATGTCTTGTAATTGAAACTTATATGTTTGTAGGATATGAGTCCGCGCAGGGAATTTGTGTTTTTCGTAACGCTTGAATTCATAAATTAATCAAAGCTTCCGAACACGTAGTTCTTAATGTATGGTTGAAATTCTTCCTCCTTCAGTTGAGGTCAGTTTAAAATACTTTATATTTCGAAAACTTGTTAAACACGATAAGAGCTTGTCTGCAGTCGCTTGTACATATGTGTGTGTGTGTGTGTGTGTGAAAAGTTTGTAATTCGCTGCATGAAGCATTGTTAAAAATTTTAATCGTTCTTTTTGTAACATATTTACTTAAAGATATAACAATTCTTTCGGACATGACTTCAGAACAATTATGTAGCATAGTATTAGGATTTTAATGCTAAATTGGTAATATGAACTCGGTAGATATTTATATAGATTTTAAGTTAGGTCCTACTATTAGGAATATATGAACATATTTTACCATATTCATGAATTTTTTACGCTGCATGCATTCTCAAAGTTTGACTGCGCCGCAAATTTTGTGTTTTATATGGTTAGTCAATCTAAGCATAAATCATAGTTTTGGATTTTGGAGAACAGGTTGTTGAGACAGTTCTACGCACAGGACAGAAGTGACACGGCGCTGGAATAAAAATATTTAATTTGTATTTTTCTTTCAATTTTACGGTAATTTCATCAAGTATGTGATTAGCAGAGCATTTACTAGCATGGAAAAGTTGCAAAAATGCTGGGAAAAGAATCGTTTGGCAAATAAAGAGGAAGATATTGGAAGGTATAAAATGTAGCGAGTCTTAATGGATTAGGATAAGTAGATTTTGACTGCATTAATGTGGTTTAGAATATTTCAGTGCTGACTGCCTCTGATATTCGAAATATTTTAAGTTCCATTAAGAAAAGAGAACTTAACTAGTCCTTTCTCTGTCACCTACGCGATGATTGCTGCAGACAGCTGTTTTTAGTAATAAAAAAATTAGCTAAATATAGAATTTGTTTAAAATAATACTCCTTTTAACCATATAGTAAAATCCATTTAGTTTTTTCGAAATGGTGTATGACTGTTAATCGTTCTGCTACTTATTTAAATATGTCTGTTATAACTACAGTTCAAACAAAAAATGTTAGTTTTTCTACGCTTGATTTTCAAAATGTTTTGGATGTTCTATCTCATTGATTTACTACTACTTAATATTGAACTGCACCTTGTATTTCTATAATATTTAATTTATCTTCACTCTAAGTTAATTTCAGTGATATTTTAAATTTTTAATCTAATTTTCCATCACGCATACTTACTCGTACAGTCAGTGTCCACGAGTTAAACTGTGCTTCAGAAATCAGAAATAATATTGCACCAATGAACATGGGCATATTTTAGTTATGTGTTAACTTTGTCTGAACTCGTACTAGTGGGTACAAAATGAGATTCGGTGTCTATAAAAGGCTAAATTTATAATTCTGCACCATTAGAATCCAATGTAAACGAATGCTGGAACTCGTATTTCGGTTTATATATTTATTTTCAGGTAAGTTTTCTACGAACTAGCTATGGAAAACGGCGGTGCCCCTCAAGCGGAGAAGACGGAGAGGCAGGTAAATGATCGTGACCAAATAGAAGTCGCGAATTCTCCGTTCCGCATGGCGTCCGTTGACCGAGTTTCGAAACTGCCGGCTGTTGAAGAAACGGTGAAAATGGTCAACAATCTGTATGGAAAAGTTAGGGTAAGTAACAATCCTGTGAACACCGAATAATGTTGCGAAAACAACATTATTCTACTAGTCAGTACTTTGTACATATTCATCTCTTCTATTGTGGTTATAAACCGAATGTTAGATACAAATTTTATTCACTTCTCTATAACAGCAATAATTTGTAGCAGTTTACTTATTCTCATTTTAAATAGTTTAGGTCTTTTACACTTAATATGTAAAGAGGAGAAATAATTTATCTGCAATAAGTATTAACAGAATTATTTCACACCTTAATTTATTGTCATTTAATATTAACTGAGGAACACTTCAACTAAGACGAAATTTAAACCCGGCCTTTTCAGTAACACTTTCGAACTCTGTCGAAATTTGTATTAAAATTTGTATATTATATGAATATCAATCTAAACATTTAAGTGAACTACCTCAAACCGATCCCTCTGAAACCAAACCTGTGAAATTCGGACCTATTCAAGGAATATAGAAATATAATTTAAAAACTTATTGGCAGGTAAATATTATACAGAGCTTTGTTAATTCGAAATTCATACTCCTCGTCAACGAAAATTGGGATGTTTCAATCGGGAGTATTAGATTGATTAAGGGGAGCGGGCATGTGGCATGTGGCTTGTGGCATGTGGCATGCAGGAGGGATAGGAAATGTAAACATGTTTTCGGTGGAAAATCCTGACACCACTTGGACGACACAGGATTAAGGGGTAAGACTAAAAACAAAATGGGTCTACCAGAAAAATGAGAAGGAGGCGTGTACTGGATTTATCTGTCTGGAGCTCTGTTGAACACGGCCATGAAAATTGGGTTTCCATATAAAGAGGTGAATTTGGTTATGAGAATATTTAGTAACTGCAGAATACACACTGCACTGACATTGTAAATAAGAGATGCCTGCATGTAGTCACCACACAACCAAGCGGTCTTGTGATGAGTAATGTTGCTTGTGTTACTGACCTCTTAAGTTTCGAAATATCCAACTCTGGACAGGCTACTCAGGAAGAGGTTCTTCGTGATTTTTCCCAGTCAATTGAAGCTCAAGCAAGGGTAGTGCTTCCCGTTAGTCCACCTCGGTTTTTGCAACATATATTTTAATTCGGTATTCATTAGTCCTCTATATGTTCTGCACCATACGCTCCGAGGAACTGAAAACTTCGCTAAATAAAGGAGTAATCAACAAATCGTTCACGAAATTACAAATTTGTAACTAAGTTCGGTATAGCTTGTCGGGTTGTGGTAGCAACATATGTTGGAAATTTGCACATTAGCGAGCGTCAGTAAGCTTGCAGTAGTGTAAAGCGATTCATTGCAAGCCTCTTCCAACTAGTGTATATAATTTGGTAATAATTCAGTACAAGGTTTTGTAAAGAATATAAATATTCCCCCTAAAATACAAACCTATCATTTCCTCGGTTTTGTTATATACGTGCTTTAACCTTTAAAACGAAGCGCAGACTGCTTTATTTATAGACCCAATCCGTACCGCGCCGTAAATAGTTTTATGGTGTAAGTGACTTATGTCGTTGTTTATCTCAGATAAATTACAAAACACATTTGTACAGTGTGGGCAGAGCATACGATTGTTGAATATTATACCGCTTGGTGCATCACATAAATAGCAAGCTTTAAATGGTTAATATTAGGTTTTCTAACTTCAAAAACTTCTCTCTACAAGGGAGCAAATTCCTTTTTCAACTGGTCTCTGAAGACGGCAGAATCTACCGCCTCGAAGGTTGCGAACGTCACGGTACCAGTGCTGATGAAACTAGATGGGCCCATTGGGAGATTGGATGATGTTCTGTGTGTTGCGCTGGATTGCGTAGAGAGCAAGGTGCCGGTCGTAAAATTACCCCCACACGAGGTAGGATTGGATTTGGATGGCATAATAGTTAAATCAGCGGGATGAAACAAAAGGTGTTCAATTACATTTTCGTCAGCGAATTAAATTTTTGTGATAATGTGGGCATTAAATGCTAACGAGATTTGAAAGCAGTGAAGAAGGTTTTATGCTGTGATTTTTAATTGAAGGCGAAGCTTAATGGAAGCCACATTAAAGACAAAAATTTGACATTTTTGCATTATAAAATTCAGACTTTTAATATTAAAAACAAACTTGTTTACGAGTATTTCTCTCTCTCTCTCAAAAAAATTGTACGACAACGAGCATTGTTAAAGTAGAATTTATACAGTTACGTCGACTGCGAAACATCTAAATGTTGTAGAACATTCCACAGAATGTTACTGCAATCTATTAGCATGATGTGCACATTTCAAACAAATGCGATGCAAATTGCACTGTTGCAGTATATTGTCCTTCGTTCATTTTCTAATATTATGACTCTTTTCTTAAATAACCAAACTTTGGTAATGAATCTGTAATATATTGTCTAACAGATTTCTTTTCTCAAACTTCGTTTCCTTCATTGAAACTAGCGACAAGAATGTTTGAAAATTTTGAATTTGAACGTCTGTTCGCCAACACAACTATGGTCAAATATTAAGATGAGTGGATTATTTTCCTTCAAATTTATTTACTCATATTATACGCAGCAAAATTCAATTAAGTTATTCCTACATCCGACACAAGTACATAATTCTTAAAGAAGAAACATTTATAAGACTGCAGTTTCCATTTAAACCGCATTAACGTGAATAGTGATAAGGAAAAACGAGCTAAAGTATCGCGATCCGTTAACCCCAAAAACTAGTAAGAAAAGGACCAAATTACAAGATAAATTGTTTACATTTGCCATCCAACACAACAATATATTTAGTTTTTAGTTTTCTTTATTTTAATGGCGACATGTTTCGGTCTTTCCGAACATCATGTGGCCATCTCTCAGAAACTTAAGGTACATTAAGTGCTATCACTTGGTATGGAAAAAAGGGGTAAAATGTTACTTAGTCATGTAGGATCACTGTGAGAATATT
>Ga0123353_10011668_pt1 | contig 12402 bp, 12 predicted proteins | sample TergutLab28metaG_3_FD_92763 | JGI IMG/M metagenome (GOLD analysis project Ga0123353, IMG submission 92763) | Labiotermes labralis P3 segment gut microbial communities from Petit-Saut dam, French Guiana - Lab288 P3 | ecosystem: Host-associated > Arthropoda: Insects > Digestive system > Gut ... | reverse complement strand
CGACGAACTTTCCCTCCAAGTTGCTTTCAGTGGTACGGCTTCGTTCTGGCTTGTCAACAATGGTACGTTTGGAGACGATTGGAGTTACAATGACGACACCGGCTTTGTAACCTACGGCATTGGTCTCGGCGGTGGCGGCGATGGCAGTGTACCGGAACCCGCTACGCTGGTGATGTTGGGATTGGGACTTGTGGGTCTCGGTCTTGCACGACGGAAGATGAAGAGGTAAAGAGGAGCGTAAGAGCGGCGGGCGTTAGCCCGCCGGTGAGTCCAAATGAAACGTTATAAACCGGCGGGCTAACGCCCGCCGCTCTTTGTTTTCTCGCTTACGCTTCGTGCTCTGTTCGTTGATCCGGTTACTCCGCTGCGTTGCGTTCCCGGCTTACATTTTAACAACGCCGCTCTCTTGTCTTTGTCCGCTGCTTTTGTTAGACTACCGATTGTTACTTGTTAAGGATGTTTCTTATGCGGCGAATTCTTTGTTTCATCTTGTTCATTGCCCTGTTGAGTCTTTCGGCACTTGGACAGGGACGGCTTCGAGGTCCCATGAGAGATATGTTTCAGGGGCAAACACCGCCGCCCGGCGCAGTTTCTGTGCTGGGACGTGCCTTCATCGGCTCCTTCCAAAACGGTTTCGGAAACTCACTCGTAATGTTGATCGGTGCAGAAGATCAAAATGTCCGACAAGAACTCGGCTTGACCGATACTGAAGTCAATTCGATCCAGTTGCTCAAAGCACAAATGGTCCTGAACGCTCCCAAGTACGCCGCCCGATTCAAAACAATGACCGAAGCGGATTACAAAGGTTTGCAGGAAGACCTCGAACGCGATATGGGACGAATTACGGAGTTTTTCAACAGTTCGCTTTCGGCAGAACGCAAGGAAAATGTCCAAAAGTTTGTTTTTCAATCGCTCGGCGGACTCGATTCGCCCATGGTCAGCCTCAGTTCGATGGAAACGCTGAATCTTTCAGAAGACCAAAAGCAAAAGATGAAGACGATCTTCGATGAAATGAAGGGAGAGCGAGTGGCACCAATGGAGGCAAGTTTCAAGTTGATCGAAAAGGCTATTGCATTAGGTTCAACCATGACACCGGAAGACCGAGAGCAACTTGACAAGGAAAGGCGGGAACTTGAAGCCCAAATTTTTGCAACGGGCAAAAAATTGGCGGAGCGTTTGCGACGACATTTGACGGCGGAACAGTTGGAGCGGGAAAAACAGTTGATCGCTTCGCGCCCCGCCTTTTTACCGGGTCTGCCGAGACAGATGCGGGAGAATACGAATACGGAGAGCGGCGGCTATACACCCGGTACAGATTCGTGGCGACCCGGTCAGGAGATGCTGATCCAAATCCAAGCACCGACGGGAAGAGGATTCCCAAGAACAGAAATTGTGCCAGACCAACCTTAAAACTGCACCAATTGTGGGAGTGTCAAAGTCTCCTGATGTGGAATCCGCCATCGACGTTGATGACTTCTCCGGTCGAATAGGCGAGTTTGCCGGAACAGAATACGGACACAGCGTTGGCAATGTTTTCAGGATACCCCCATTTTTTGATGGGTAAAATGCCCTCTTCGAGAATGAGGCGGTCATATTTTTCTTTTACCGTTGCCGTCATGTCAGTAGCGATAATGCCCGGTCGGATTTCATAGACATTGATGCCGTATTCTGCCAGCCGATCCGCAAATAATGTCGTAATCATGCTGATCCCGGATTTGGAAATACAGTATTCCCCCCTCGCAGTGGAAGAAGTGTAGGCGGACATCGACGAAATGTTGACAATCACCGGCGTAATGCCACCGTTTTTCTTCACTTCCTCCACCATGTAGTTGGCAACCAGTTGCGACAGGAAAAACGTTCCTTTCAGGTTGATGTCCAACACGAAATCAAAACTTTCTTCCGTTGTCGAAAGGATGTCCATTCGTACTTTGGGAGCGACCCCTGCATTGTTGACCAGAACGTCCAGTCGTCCGAATTCCGAGTCGATTTTGTCCAAGACCGATCTTCTGCTTTCCTCTGATGTGATGTCGCCGTTGATATAGATCACGGGTACACCCAAGGACTTTACCTTTTCGATGTTTTCCTTGACTTGGGCTTCGGCAAGGACATCCATGACGGCAATGGCGTATCCTTCGCTGGCAAGTTGCAGTGCAACGCCATGTCCGATCCCTCTTGCGGCTCCTGTAATCAGTGCAACTTTGTTTGTAATCATGCGTTTTTTCCTCGATATTAAGATGTTTCGGAAACAAAGGACACCAAGAGTTCATGTCCCCAATCGCAACCCCAGCGGGGTGGAATTGTACATTGGGGAACGCTGAAAGAAAAGTGGGGCGTTGAGACCGGCGGACATGAGTCCGCCGCATACGACTGCTCATCCCTCAACCCGAAGTTACACTTCGGGCTTCTTTGGGGATTGTTACCGTAATGTCCAAATTCGGACAACGTCGCCACTGACCGTCGCAACTCTCTTTCCACACGGAGAAACGACAGCGGAGTCGACGGGGTCTTCAAGCCCTGTCAGTCCTCCCGTCGGCTTTCCACAGGCTTTCCAAACTTGGACGCTGTTGTTCGACTTGACCGTAACGACTCTCTTACCGTGCGGCGAAATGGCGGCAGACACGATTTCTTCACCATCATCGCACCATTTTAGCACACGCACTAATTTTCCTGTTCTGACGCACCAAATTTGGACGGCATTGTCTTCGAGCGTAACACGCATCTTTTTGTTCGACTCAAAATCGGCACCGTCGCACACTGCTGACACGCACAACAGTTTGCCTGTTTTGGTGTTCCAAATTCGGACGCACTGGTCATCTACCGTAACAACTCTGTGTCCAAGTGGTGCGAAGGCAACAAACTGGATTTCTCCGCAATGACCTCTGAGTTCAATGCAGGGGGTGCAACACTTCCCCGCTTGCAGATTAACAACAAGCAGGAAGGACAAACAAATGGCAAGGCAAGCAATTTTTTTCATAGCAATTCTGAGGGTTAAGGGTGAAAGTGTTTTCCGGGAACGACTCCGAACATTTGTGGTCGTCCTCGAAACCAATCCGTTCGGCATGCTATTCCGAGCGGCATTCATACGGAACAAGATACCATGCCTTTTTCCGATTACAATCCCCTAGCCCGCAAAGTTTACCTATTTTTCCAAATGGCACCATTTTGGGCAAAATAGGGAACATTAAAAGACGTTGTCCAATCCAAGAGAGCATCTGGTTCACCGGGCACAAGTGGGTCGTTTTCGAGGTAGGCGGTTGGTGCGGCAACTCAATGCAGAAGAGGTAGCGTAGGGTTGTGGAACAAGTCTCTTATTTCCTCGCCTCGTTGATTCTTTCAACAAACTGTTTCGCGGTGTTGGTAATGGAAGCGTAATCCCCTTTTTTTGCTCCGGCGGTAAGGATGCTTCCCACTCCCACTGCTACACTGCCGGCTTTGATCCACTCCGCCACGTTCTCAAGGCTCACTCCGCCGGTAGGCATCAGCGGTGCATGCGGCAAAGGACCTTTGATCGCCTTGATGATCGCAGGACCAAACAATTCACCAGGAAAAATTTTTACCACGTCGGCACCGGCTTCCATCGCCTCTACCGTTTCTTTGAGGGTCATAGCACCGGGCATACAGGCAACTTTGTATCGGTTACAAAGTTTGACCATTTCCACATTAAGATAGGGCGAAACAATGTACTGTGCGCCTGCCAATATCGCGACTCTGGCAGTTTCCGAATCCAGTACCGTACCTGCTCCGATGAGGATTTCGCCGGACTTGTATTTCATTGCCAATGCCTTGATGACATCGGCTGCGCCCGGCACGGTAAAGGTAATTTCAATGGCAGCCACACCGCCTACTGCGAGTGCTTCGGCAATTTTTTCGGCTTGTTCCGCACTTTCTGCGCGGACAACGGCGACTAAACCGCTCGCCCGGATACGAGATAAAACTTCTTCTTTGCTCGGCATAACTATTTCAATCCCAACAATTAGGGTGCGAGTTCCTCTTCCTCTGGGTCGGTCAGTCGGACAAATGTTCGCTCTTCCGTTTTTCCTTCGTCCACATGCAAGAGAACCGGCAATGTGTCCTGGGTTAAATTCCAAAGACCACATTCCACGATTTCCTCACGCCCTTCAATCCGCATGGCAACCCGTTGTGTTTCCGAGTCAACTGCACCGTAAACCGGCGAGACCTCATCGGACTTCATATCGATTACGTTTCCGGCAATGAGTCCCGACTTGTTTGTTGCCAACTGAATGACAAGCGAAGCATCCGTTGATTTCGGGTCTTCCAGAATGGCAAACGTTCCCATCGGCATCCAATCGTCTTGAGGTGCGTCGGCAACGGGCGGGTCGGTTGCAAGGGGTGCTGTCTCTACCGTTGCGCTGGGGGCTTCAACATTGACGACGACCTCCACGGGTACTTGAACCGTTACCGGTGCTTGTTGGACACCGCGAGCGGCGATTTCAGCGGCTTGCGCATAATAAACACTTGCCGAAACGTAGGGTACACCGTTTATGTAAACCATATCATCGACGTAATAAATGTTCGTTCCGTAGTAATACGGAATCGGGGTTAATGCTCGGTCAAGCACATAGTGCGTGAAGAAACCCGCGGCGAACCAACCACACGCATATTCCCAAGCCGGTGCCGGTCGCCACCATGCCCTTGGATGAATCGGATGAACAGGATACCAATAACTGGGGTAACGCCGATACCACCGATCATCGAACATGTTCGTATAGCGGGGCGTGCTAAAATAGTTGTTCTGGATATTGACGTTCACATTATTGACGATTTTCTGTGAAACATTGCGATCTCGAATATCCATGCGGTTTCTGGCAGAATTGTTGATTGTCGAGCGGTCAATTTTCGTTATATCGACATTACCGTTTTGCAATCTTGTACGCAATTCATCACGTTCGGCTTTGCTCCGGTTTTCAATGACTCTTTTGACATCGTCTCGAGTTCTGATCCCTGCTTCGTCGAGCACTCTGCGGGCACTGGCTTCGGATGTGATCCCATGGTCTCTCATGACTCGTGAAATCTGTTCACCCTCTGAAATTTTGGATAACGGACGATCCGCTTTGTCATTACCCGTTGGTGGTCGCGCTGCTGGAGGTCTGCCCGCAGACGGTCCCGGCGATGGTTTCGCCACAGGTGTGTTGCCCGTCGGTTGTACAGACATTATCGGTCCGGTCGTCGATTTGCCCGCCGACGATCCCGTCGATGGTCTTGCCACAGGCGGTCTGCCCGCAGACGGTCCCGGCGATGGTTTCGCCACAGGCGTGTTGCCCGTCGGTTGTACAGACACTGTCGGTCCGGTCGTCGATTTGCCCGCCGACGATCCCGTCGATGGTCTTGCCACAGGCGGTCTGCCCGCAGACTGTCCCGGCGATGGTTTCGCCACAGGCTGTTTAGGCGCAACATTCGTGTTGCTTTTTGTTGGATTTGATCGTGTTTGCGTCGATTGGGTGCTGTCCGGTTTGCCGGAGCGAGAGGGACGTTGTTCAGACAACACATCGGACATTCCCACCAGCACGAATCCCAACAACACGGAAAATACTAATTGCTTTCTCATAGGGTCCTCCTTTGTCAATAGACTTGCTGTGTCGTTCAAAATGATCACGACACCAACATTGTAACAGACGTTCATTTCTCTGTCAAGAAAACAGAACGGGGTGGACAGTCCGATGGGCAAGTCTCAAGAGAGCGGGGATGACGCACGTTCATCTCCACTCGGAATGATACCCCATGTTGAAACTTGCAATAGGACTGCTTACACTCTACCGCTCTTATGCTATTTCATTTTTGGGGCTCGCATCAGTTTGTACATCGGTTCGCTTAATGTCTTTGATGTCGATTTCGTCATTTGATCCGTCAGTTCCATGTCGAGCATGCTCTGATAAATCTCTTCTGCCTGTCCGCCATCAAAATAGGGGTTCTTTTCCTGCGTTGCCCGCATCGACTTCAACATTTGTCCGAACAATGTCTGACCGATGAATTGGTGCAACAGTTCACGAAACTGCTTTTCATTGGCATCAACTGCTTTCGGTTGTTCAACATCGAACCGCGTTGCCGTAGTGCCATTGGAACGTTGATATTCGTCCAGTTCGGCACCTTTATGCAACATCGTGGGTACTCTGGTCAACGAATCTGTTGCCGCCTGCTGTGCGTATGTTACCGGGAGGGTGGTGATTGAATTTAACATAGTTTATGGGTCTGTTTTTTAATCCACGAACACCACTTCGCCAACAATCGCCCCTTGGGCATGCAGGATTTTAATGATGTCGATCACATCCTGCGGGGTAGCCCGAAGAGCATCAAGCGATGCTTGCAGTGCTTTCAATTTCATATTTTGTACATTCTCTCCGCTCATCTGGCGAAACTTGGTGTCGGTATCAAGGTCGATAAATTGTCGCGGGAATTCTTCTTCTTCACCGGGGGCTGGCGGTATCTCCGCTACAAAGTTGCGATGCGTTACCAGCGTTGGCTTCACTCGGACATCTTCGCCAATCGCAATGGTTCCTGCCCGCTCGTTGATCGTTACCTTCGGCAAAGCAACCGGCGGATCAAAAATTTCGGCGTTCAAGATTTTTGCCAAAAAATCCATCGGGTCGGCAAAGTCGGTTGTCGGCACTCGTACCATGACCTGATGCGAATGCGTCGCCTGGGCAGGACGGATCGACAATGCGCCAAATTCGGCATCGTTATTGATCGCTTCCGCCACTTTGTTTGCCATATTCGGTCGAACGTATTCCCTTTTGAGGATGAGCGTAACCAAGCCATCCTGAATGTACGGATTCGTACAATCCGATGTGAGCCGACAACCATTGACAATGCGTCCCACATTTGGCGAAGATGCCTGCTCAATGGTAACTCTTCCCTGTGCCATTCCCAGAACGAACGAGTTTTCGTCTTGTTGCAATACTGTCGATAACGCTGTCGGAGACAGCACCCCGCTCACCAGACTTTTGGCATTGCCTAATGACACAACAGTACAGTCAAAAATATCGCCATCCCTTGCACCATTACCGGGAATCGTTACCGTAACCCGAACGAGCGCACTGTTTTTGGCACTATTGATTGCTTTTACGTCTGTGCCGGAGAACATTCCGGATCGGGAAAGTTCCCGCAAAATTGCCAATGCAGCAGGCGTATAGGATTTCGGATCGTCGCCGGTGCCATTCAAACCGCCGACGATACCATAAGCAGTAATCGTAGTCGTTTCTTGCCCCTTGACTCGGACGACATTTTCGACCCGAAGCGGTGCCGAATAGACATTGACCGTAAGGAGGGAAACAATGAGGAAAGGGAGGAAGGTTTTGTGCATAGGAGTCAGGAGTCAGGAGTCAGGAGTCAGGAGTCAGGAGTTTGCTGTCTGTTGACTTCTTTCTTCTTGCCTAAAATGGTTTCAATTGTTCGATCAATCTTGCCCCCCAGGGGCGGCGGACGGTATCAAAAACGTTGCCTCGGGGAATTTCTCTGATGTCCAATTCCGCTACCTGATTGGACTCAATCTTAAAATCCGCTCCGATGGTGTCGGGGCGGACAATGCCGCTAACTGTGATAATGCTGCCCTCTTCTCCGATACCGGAACTCTTGTTTCCTTCAATCACGAGGTTGCCATTGTCTCGAATATCGGTAATGCGGCAAGGAATGAAAAAGTCCAACGTCTCTTCGCGGGTCAGTCGTCCCTGATTTTGCGTCTTGTGGTCGATTTTTCCGCCGATTTCCGGTAGTGAACCCCCCGCTGCTATGGGTGTTTTGAAAAGACCGGTAATCTTCGTCCAAGCGGTGAGACTGGTTTCGGTGTCGATCTTCTTTTTACGTTGGTTGTTGGCGGTATTACTGTACGTTCTTTTGTCTTTGATGTGGACATAAATGATGTCCTCGACTTGAAAAACGTGCTGCCTCGGCGGGGCTTGAAAGGTCAGCGAAGCCTCCGTCATTTTCACCGGTCTGCCGCTTGGTGTTAACAGTGCGGGCGTGCCGGTAATTGCTCCCGTCTGCGCAAAAACCGACGTAGCAAAAAACAACGTAAAAACAGCAGTTAAAATGGAGATATTATTAGACATGGTTTTTAATGAGTATTGACAAACACTTCTACGGTTTTGGGGGCACACACACGGACGAGGTATGTTACCGGTTCGTCTTTTTTTCCTTTTTTCGGAGTTAAATCAATTTTTGCGACAGTAATGGTGTCCCCTTCAATGCCGTCTTGCAATGCGGTGGCTTCGGTACTGGCACGAATCCCGCCGCTCGCTGCACGAACAGTAACGATGTCTCCTTTGCGAACCCAAAGCGGCTGCCGAACGGCAGATTGGGCAAGGGCACTCAATTCTCTCACTGCCTTAACCGTTTCTTTGCCGACGACACTTTTGACATCCACGAAAAAATCGTCTCCCTGTATTTTGCTTGCCCGTTGCAACATTACGTCCGACTCGGTGATGATATATCCCTTCGGCAATGCCCGACGCACAACCACCACTTCCGTCGGCAGTGCAACCGTAGCATCCACAGTTACCGTAACATTGTTTTGCATCCGAATACAAAACTGTTGCGTTCCCGTAAAGGGAATCTGTCCGCCGGTGATTTCGACAATCTGACCGTTGCTTGCAAACAGGTTGATCTGTTCATGTGTCAATTTCAGTGAAACGTCCCAAGACCGTTCGATCCGATTCGTAAAATTCAAATAGACGTTCAGTGCTTGGGAAACCTGTTTTTCCAACAGCCGAGCCAATTCATCAGTAATACCCGCTGTTTTAGGAAAAACTTCGGATCGGACGGCAATCGGCGTAACCGGATTTGTGCCGGTCGGTGTGAGATAATTGGCTTGAATGACAAACTGATCATTCGGATTGATCGGTGCGGTGCTTTTCGTAGCAACACCGCTGATAGTGATTTCTTTCGCTCCTGCAATGGAGTGATGGAGTGAATTGATTCCCAGTTGCGAGAGCATAGTACGCAGTTTCCACTGGTCGAGTGTCTTTGTTTCGCCATCGGCAGGAGTTGGAAACAGCACGGTTTGGCGGAGTGATTCGACATTTTCGTTGTTCATTGGCAGGACATCGGCGATGTCTGCCAGTGTTACCAGCGATTCCGGGCATTGTACTGGCGTACTTTTTAGCCGGATTTCCGCAGCGTGAGAGGTGAGGAGCGTACCGACGAGAACGATTCCCCACAGGATTGCTCCGAAACCGATTTTTGACGGATAGTAAGCCATAATTTTTTATTTGCTTCTGTCTCGTCGGGACTAAGTCGGTGTTAATTTGGGAAAACTTTAACGATTTTAGCGATTTCGTAAAATTTGCGGATGATTTAGCCAGCACTCCGGTTCTTGGTCTTTTGAGTTTCCCCCGACTCCTCAAAGACAAATTAGACCGTATAATACCGGTGTTCGTCGTTTGCAAGCGGAAAAATCATGTCCGAAGAAAAACAGAAAGAAGATGTCATTGAACTGCCGGGAGTCGTTGTCGAGGAAGTGCGGGGAGCATTCCGGGTCAAATTGGACGGAATGGACCACATCGTGTTGTGCCGGTTAGCCGGTAAAATGCGGAAGTTTCGCATCCGTGTCGTACCGGGAGATCACGTAACGGTCGAAGTCAGTCCCTACGATATGACCCGTGGGCGCATTACCTATCGGGATAAGTAGTGCTCCATTTCTCAAATGCTCTAACCTGCCCGAAAACTTTCGCGCCGGTTTTGAATCTCCTGAGCACTGCGCTCGATCATCTGGCGGCAAACGTTTTGTAATTGCGTCGAGACGGACGCATCATACACCGTGTCGCCGACTCGAACCACTAATCCGCCGATCACTTCGGGATCAATGACCGAACGAATAATCGGTTCGCCGCCAAGCACACCCCGCAACTTTTCCGACAATGCCGAAAAAAGTTGCGAATCGACCTCCGTTGCCGTTGTGATCGTAACAGGAATCCTCTTTTGCCGTTCGTCCAACAGAACTTGGGCTTGCGAAAAGATAGACCGTACAAGATCAAGACGATTCCGCTGGGCAACGATCTGCAAAAAGTTCCAGAAAATCGCACTCGCTGACGAAGCGATGGCTTTTTCCAGCAGGGATACTTTTTCCGTGGTCGAAATCATGGCAGAAGCGAGAACGGCTTCAAATTTCGGTTGCGATTTCAGCACATCGACAAACGACGCAAATTCGGCAACAGCATCATCAACCGAGCCTCCCTGACCGGCTACGGCATTGAGATACGCTTCGGCGTAAACTTCCGCAATTTTTTCGGCATTCACATCGGCGTTGAATTCCGCCGCAAATCGGGCATCCTGTTCTACGTTCTGCATGAAAATTGGACTCACAAAAAGCACATACCAAACGCTCATTGTACCGCATCAAAGGCAAAAAGGGAAGGGGAAACCAATGATCGTATTGACCGGGTGGCTTTCACGAAGCACCAGATTGAGCACGTTGACAGTAAACTCTTTCTACGGTACAATCCGAGGCACAATTTGACCGGGTGTGAGGACGAAACACGAACGTCATCTCGTACATTGCAACTTTCCGATGAAGACAATCTTTGGAATTCCCGTTTCCCCCGGTATCGCCGTCGGAAAAGCGTTCGTACAGGCAACCGAAGGGTTTCGTATCCCCGAACAAACAATTCGTGCCGACGCTTTTGAAGCCGAAATCCGCCGTTTTCAAACTGCCGTCCATCTTGCCAAAGAAGAAATCATCGTTAATCGGGAGTCCACCAAAGGCGTACTCGGACAAACATTCGCTGATATTTTTGAGGCGCAGTTGCAAATCTTGATGGAACCGGTTCTCCAAAACGAAATGGAGTCCCTCATCCGCCACCGTTTTTTTTCTGCTGAACATGCCGTAACGGTCGTCATGCGGAGAAATATGGATGTGTTCCGGCAAATCGAAAATAGTTACATCGCCGAAAAAGTGAATGATCTTCTGGACATCGAAAGACGGCTCTTGCGTCATCTTCTTGGTGTGAGAAAAGAAACGCTCGATCAGTTAAGTTCGCCGGTAGTGCTGCTCTCGAACAATTTAACGCCGAGTGAAGCCGCCAATCTTGATAAGCGGTTCATTCAGGCTATCGTTACAGAACAGGGGGGAGCGGGCGGACACACTGCCATTCTGGCGGCGGCGTTCGAAATCCCTTGTGTTGTGGGAACCGGGGAATTTTTGTCGGCAGTGGACGGTGGAGATTTGTTAATCGTCGATGCCAACAGTGGTAGTGTCGTCATTCGTCCCAACGAAAGCACTGTTGCGAAGTACCGCCGAATCATAGACCTCGAATCGAGTCGAATTGAAAATCTCGATTCTTTCCGATATTTACCGGCGGTAACAAAGGACGGTACAACCATTTCGATTCTGGCAAACATTGAGTTTCCCCACGAAGCAGAAAACGCATTTCAGCGCGGGGCTGAAGGAGTCGGATTGTTCCGAACCGAATTCCTGTACTTGATGCAAGATAGAGACCCCACAGAAGAAGAGCATTTTGAATCGTATAGACATGTTGCCGAAACCATGCAAGGGCGACCGGTGGTCATTCGGACATTTGACTTCGGCGACGACAAATCGTCGGATCGGCTTGGTACGGTACGGGAACGTAATCCGGCGTTGGGAATGCGTGGCATACGTTTGGCATTGAAACGTTGGTCGTTGTTCCGTTGCCAACTTCGGGCAATCCTTCGGGCAAGCGTCTATGGAGATGTGCGTATCATGTTTCCGCTGATCTCCACGGTTAAGGAATTTCGGCAGGCAAAGCGGACGGCAATACAGGAAGTCATGGACGAATTGCGTGATGCAAGGATTCCGTTCAACAAAGACGTTTCCATTGGCATGATGGTCGAAGTTCCTTCGGCGGTGGTGATGTTGGATCGATTTTCAGAAGATGCCGATTTTTACAGCATTGGATCGAATGACTTGACGCAGTACACGTTGGCAGTGGATCGGGGCAACGGCAATATCAATCATCTGTTCAATGCAGACGATCCCGCCGTGTTGCGGATGATTTGGCATACCGTTCATGTGGCGGGTCGTCATGAAATTCCGCTGTCGCTCTGCGGACAAATAGGATCGAGTGCATTTAATGTGGTAACGCTTATCGGACTGGGATTGCGAACGCTTAGTTGTGCGCCCAACAGTATTGCCCGTTTGAAACAGATATGCCGGCAGGTTTCCCTTGAAGACTGCAAAATGATTGCCCGGAACGCAATACGAATGTCCGAAGCGAAAAACATTCAGGACTATGTGAAAAATTCGCTGCAAAAAGTGGCTCCCACATTATTCGAGTCGGAAATGTAATTCGCAATTAGAGCGTATCAGGAATTGATCTGGACGTTGTTTATTTTGTATCCTGCGTGTCTGAAATAATTTTGGCACTCCTTCGGCGGAAACCGATCGCAGAGTTCTCCCAACTTTTTCCAGAGCGT